>OGCL01000114.1_pt1 | contig 89460 bp, 60 predicted proteins | sample 1570041 | NCBI WGS metagenome assembly OGCL01 (sample SAMN06266162, study PRJEB24511) | hot springs metagenome | isolation source: Hot spring water | place: South Africa: Limpopo | collected 2015-06-22
CGCATTGGAACGCCCCCGCGCATGGCTCTGGTCTCCCCTCTCCAGCTTCGCTGGAGAGGGGGAGGGGGTGAGGACCAGGCAGCGCATCCCAACGCCATAAAGCCCGTCGGCGCTCATACGTTCTGTCCGCCCCTGAACCCCGCCGTGAGGGGGAACGTTCCAAACCTTCCCCTGGGCAGGGGTATGGGGCAACCGGGTTTCCCCAGCCTCCAACCGCTGGAGGGGTCGCCTGGCGCCCGGCCAGGCAGGGGGCATGGGGCAACCGGGTTTCCCCAGCCTCCAACCACTGGAGGGGTCGCCTGGCGCCCGGCCAGGCAGGGGGCATGGGGCAACCGGGTTTTCCCATATGCTCACATCAGTATGCCTGCTGGTGCTTGCTCGCGGCTCAACGGCGCACAGGTGACGGATGACAATTCTCTTACCGTCCGGGCGCGCGTTGCCCGGCTTTCAAGAATCCCTCGCTGCTACGTTCAATAAAGCAAGTGGTGGAGGCATGGGGCCAGGGCGTAGGGCAACCCAGGTTTCCCGGCTGCTCCTCGCGGAGGAGGACGCAGCCCACTCCAACGCTCCCGTCCGGCAGATCAGGGCAAGCGGGAACCGGGGTTTCCCTCGGACCCTCCTACATCCCGTACTCCAGGCGGCGTACCAGCGCCCCCGGCAGCCGTGCCTCGATCATCTGGCGCTGCGTTTTCCGCACATCGTACTCCACCCGGGCGAAGGTCACGGTGCCGGCATCAGTGTTGAGAATCGCATAGGCCGCCCGCGGGTCCTGATCCCGAGGCTGGCCAACGCTGCCAGGGTTGATGATAAAGCGGGAGTGATCTTCAAGCTCAACGACGCGCTGGCGGTCGGCCAGGAAGCGTTCGCAGCGCTCGTAGCCATCGCGGACGCGAAAACCGAGTTGCACGTGCGAATGACCGATGAAACACACCTGCTGGTGGAACACCTGGAAGTTCCTGGCGGCCTGCTCGGTCGAGAGCAAATACTCCCAGACCGGCTCGCGCGGGCTGCCATGGGCCAGAAGGAAGCGGTCGTCAACCGGCAGCGCGGGGGCGAGTTGCTCGAGCCAGGCGCGGTTGTCCGCGCTGAGTTGTTCGCCGTTCCAGATATTGGCCCGGCGCGCATCGGGGTTGAAATCGCGCAGATCGATTTTGCCCAGACAGGCCAGGTCATGATTGCCGGTGAGGGCCTTGCTGGCGTACTGGCGCACCAACGCTACACACTCATTCGGGCGCGGACCGTAGCCGATCGTATCACCCAGGCACCAGAGGTCGTCAAAACTGCCCGCAGCGGCCAGGACTGTCTCCAGGGCAACGAGGTTTGAGTGGATATCAGAGACGATAACGACACGCATACAGGGCCTTCATCTCTGTCGGGTACGTGTTCACACTTCTCCCGGGAGCGCGGGCATCTTGCCCGCATCCAGGCCCTTGCGGGCGGGACGCCCGCGCACCCGGGGTGACGCCTTACTCCAAATGTGAACACATACTTCAGACAGGCTCTTTGACGTCACCTGAACCAGGTTCTATAATGAGGACGGCAACGTCCCCGCGCAAACGTTCACCAATTATGCTCGAGCCAACCGGACACTGCCCATACCTCGGGCTAAAGCAGAACCAGGCGATACGCTTCGCCTCGCCAACGCCTGAGCATCGCTGCTACGCTACCGGCCAGGCTCAAGAAATCCCCTCGACCCCACCGGAATATCAGCCTACCTTCTGTCTTTCGGCGAATCACGTTAGATGCCCATTATACACGGGCACGGCGCTCCCTTCAACGCCAGCGCCGGTTACGGGGCCGGAGATCGGACCGGCGCTGGCCTCTGCTGGCGGGCTGCGCGGCTGGTTGGCAGGCCTTCCGCCCCGCGATCGCGCGATCTATGGGTTGCTGCTCTCCCTGCTGGGGCTGATTCTGGTGATCTACGCGGTTGCCGGTGTGGGGCTGATCCGCGAGGGCGGCTTTGCTGGCGGTCTGCCTTTACCCCCGCCTTCCCCAACCGAAGAACCCGGGTCTGGCGTCGCGGTGTCGTCGCCCACCATGACCGCCACAGCAACGCCGACTGCGATGGTGACGGCGACCGCCCAACCTTCCAGCACACCAACCTCCAGCGCCACCCCGACCACGTCGGTCTTGCCGACGATTGAGCCTGTTTCTCCCAGCCCTGAGCCGCCCACGGCAACCTTCCCGCCGCCAATCTACATCCCGCCTGCTCCTCCGCTACCAACCAGCACGCCAGGGTCGCTGATCCCGATTACCCCCGAAGCGCCGACCGAGGTGGTCGAACCCTCTCCGCCGCCACCCGGAGAGACTCCAACTGACATCCCTGCTCCCTTCCCCTCGGAAGCGCCCACCATCCCGCCAATCGAAACGCCCATCCTGCCATTTCCGGAGCCGACCGCGACCGCGCCGGCAGCAGCACCCCCCGGTGTGCCTCCCGAGCCGCCCACGCCAGGGCCGCCACCTTCGCCTGCGCGAACGCCCGGGCCGTAAACCCCCCGTACCATCAAGATAGCTCCACAGAGGACGTTGTGGAGCTGTAGACTTGTGGAGGTGTGGAGCCGAGCCAATGCGAGGCCATCGTGCACAACTGAGGTGAAAATCGCCCGCCCGCGGGAGGGTTTGGGCGTAGGGGCGCGGCGCCGCCGCGCCCCTACCCCCTCCCAGGCAACACCCCACCCGCGGGGAGGGTGAGGGAGGGCGCAGCCCTCCCAAGAACAATTAATATTTTCATTCTGTCGTTGTGCGGCGCAGCCGCATGGACAACTGGTATAGGTATAAGAAACGGGTGTGGGGAGTCAGACCCCACACCCGTCTCGTAATCGTTGTGACCCTGGCTGTTGAATGTCTACCTTTGGCCCCGGGGTGTGGGGCGACCTGGCCGCCCCACGAGACAATTCTGGTTCGTTGTGGCGGTGAAGCCATTGTAACGAACCGGAAGACCGGGGTTTGGGGCTTGCCCCAACGATCCTGCCACCAGGTCTCCGGGCGATGCTCGGGCTTTGTTCGCCTCAAATCTAGTTGAGGCGCTCCAACCAGGGCAACAACGCCTCGCAGAACGCCTCCGGCGTCTCGTCGAAGGGGCAGTGACCACTGTCGGACAGCACGGTGATCTCGGCCTGGGGCAGGAAGCGGCGCTTGATCGCCTCGGCATCCGATGGGGGAATCGACCGATCCTCCGCGCCCCAGATCAGCAGTGTTGGGCCGCTGTACTCGCCGGGGTGCATCTCGATCACCAGGTTGGTCGCATTGCGGGTTGCTGCCAGGTACGACCCCGCCCCGAAACGGCGCAGCGGGCCGGCAAAGGTTTGCACCAGCTCAGGGGTAACGCGCTCCTTGCGGTGGTAGGACGCCAGCAGCGCCTGGCGCACGCCCCACTCGTTGGCGAAGATGCCGGCCATGGTCTCGCCGACCAGCGGCGCGCCGATGACGTTGAGTAGCAGCCGGTCAGTGGGTGTCAGCGGGCGCTCGTAGGGCTGCATCCCCGAGCTGTTGACCAGCACCAGCGCGTGGGTGAGCGCGCTGTGGCGCCGGGCCACCTCGCTGGCAACCACCCCGCCCATGGAGTGGCCAATCACCACCGCCGGGCCGCCTACCACCTTGTCGAGAAAGGTGGCGACCTGCTCGGCCCAGCGCTCACGGCTCGGCGGCGCCGCAGGTCGGGCCGAGTAGCCGAACCCGTAGAGGTCGAGCGCGAACAAGCTGTGCCTGCGCGCCACCGGGCGCATGATCGGGCGCCAGTGCTCGATCAACGCCCCGTAGCCGTGAATGAATACCACGGGCAACCCGTGGCGCGGCTCGGAGGCCCAGTAGCGCATTGGCCCCTGTGGCCCGTCGAAGTAGTGCTCGCTAATCGTGTAGCGCCGCTCGGTGGCCGGCGCGGTGGTTGTAGTTGTTGCTGCATTCATAGGTGTTGTTTACTCACGCTGTGTACAGGGATAAGGCACATATATGAGCGGTCTCTGCGGCTGCGCCGCCTGCCCCGGACATAGACTCTCCTGAAAGGACCGGGCCTTGCCAAACCCTGCCCTGGGAGGGGCGTGGGGAAACCCGGTTGCCTCACAATTCCCCGGCCGCGGGTAGGGGCGCCCGGCGCCCCGGGTGTGTTCGTGGGAGAGCCTGGCCCTCCCAAACCCTACCCCCACATGGGTTATTTCACTTTAGTAGCATACCACAATTGCACACCTTTTGTCGTTTACTTGCACCGGATTCCTTCTGCATCAACCCCGCCCTCCCGCCAGGCGCGCCGCGGCGGGCGACCGGCGCAACCTGAGCATAGCCCAGATGCCGCAAACCGGCCCGAGAGCCAGCGCGGCGAAGGCGCCGGTCCAGCCGATCAGTCCAACCAGAGGCGGGACCATCCAGATCGTGAACAGGGTCAGCAGGAACCCCAGGCTGGTTTGCAGGGTGAGGGCGGTGCCGGTGTACTCACTGCGGCACAACTCGCTCACCGCAGCCGAGAACTGAGCCGAGTCGGCTACGACTGCGAAGCCCCACACCAGAGCCAGCAGGGTCACCAGCGCCGGGTTGCCGCCGTAGAGCCAGCCGATCGCCAGGGCGCATCCGCCGCTGGTCAGCAGCGAGCCAATCGCCACCCGTGTGCGCCCGACCCGATCGGCAAGTATTCCTGCCAGCAGACTGCCCAGGCCGCCGGCGCCGATCACCGCAAAGGCGGCGACACTCGCCCACACCGGGTCCACTCCTGCAACCTGATAACTGGCCAGAAGAAACAACGGCGCCCAGGCCCACATCGCATACAGTTCCCACATGTGGCCCAGGTACCCCAGATTTGCCAGCAGCAGGTTGCGATCTTGCAGCACCTCGCCCGCGTAGCGCCAGCGGAAGCGAGGCGCCGCTGCGGCGTAGGGACCCTCACGCACGAATAGCGCCGCTACCAGCCCCCCCAGTGCTGCCATCACCGCCGCCAGCCACAGCACCGGACGCCAGTCGCCGACACCCCCGAGCGCGTTGAGCAGGTGCGGCCCGGCCTTGCCAATAGTCAGCGCGCCTACCAGCAGGCCAATGCCCAGACCACGGTCGCGCCGCGTCCAGGTCGCGGTGATTTTCATCCCAACGGGGTACACGCCTGCCAGAGCCATGCCGGTGAGGAAGCGCAGAGGCAGGGCCAGGATCGGACTGACGCCAGGTGCGGTGATCAGCGCTGTTGCCAGCGCGGCTCCGCCTGCCGCGCCCGCAAAGAGCCAGCGCGCAGGAACGCGATCCGCCAGGTTCAACAATGCCGAGCCGAAGGCGCCTACCACAAAGCCGGCCTGTACCGACATCGTCAGCCAGGCTTGCATCGTCGGGGTCAGGTTCCATTCGACACTCAGTGCTGGAACTACCGCCGAAGCCGAAAACCAGGGACCCATGGCCAGCAGTTCGGCCAGGGCCAGCAAGAGCAATGTTGACCATTTGTGGCGTAGTGGGGCGCTTTCTTGTGCACCTTCGACCTCGGGTAGAGCTGTAGGCATGCTGAAATGCTCTCTGCTATGCTCTCGCGTCGGTGCTGCGGGCCACTTCCCGGCGCTCCAGGGCAAAGAGCACTATCGCTACGTCGGCGGGGTTGATCCCGGCAAGGCGCGCGGCCTGCCCGAGTGTAGCCGGGCGGAAGCGCTTGAACACCTGGCGCGCCTCATTCCGCAGGCCGGGCAAATCATCGTAATCAAGATCCGGGGGAATGCGTCGGCTCTCCATCTTCCGCAGCCGTTCCACCTCCCGCTGCTGGCGCGCAATGTAGCCGCCGTACTTGCACTCGACCTCCACCAGCTCGACCACGTGGCCGGGCGCGTCGGGCAACTCCAGCACCTCGCGCACCTGGGCGTAGCGCACCGCCGGACGGGCGAGCAGGTCGGCGGCGCTCATAGGCTGGCTGAGGCGTTCCACGCCCACCTCGGTCAGCGCCGCGTTGAGCGTTACCGAAGGGTAAAGCTTGCGCCCCTCCAGAGCGGCGCGCAGGGCCATAGCCGCCTCGCGGCGTCGCTCCACCGCCGCGGCGCGCGCTGCGTCCACCAGCCCCAGTTCGCCCGCCAGGGGAGTGAGGCGCAGGTCGGCGTTGTCGCCCCGCAGCAGCAACCGGTGTTCGGCCCGCGAGGTGAACATACGGTACGGCTCGCGGATCTCTTTGGTCACCAGGTCGTCAATCAGCACGCCGATGTAGGCCTGGTCGCGCCGCAGGATCACCGCGGGCGCGCCGGCAACGTAGCGCGCCGCGTTAATGCCCGCCATCAGCCCCTGCGCCGCCGCCTCTTCGTAGCCCGTCGTGCCGTTGATCTGCCCGGCCAGGAACAGCCCTGGCAACCGTCGCGCCTGGAGATCGGCGCCGACCTCGCCGGTTGCCACCGCGTCGTACTCGATGGCGTAACCGATACGCATCAGTTCGGCCTGCCGTAGCGCCGGAATCGAACGCAGCATGGCCCACTGCACATCTTCGGGCAGCGACGTGTTACAGCCCTGGACGTACACCTCGTAGGTGTGCCAGCCCTCCGGCTCTAGAAACAGCCCGTGGCGCTCTTTGTCCGCAAAGCGCACGATCTTATCCTCGATGCTGGGGCAGTAGCGCGGCCCGACTCCCTCAATCACGCCCGAAAAAAGTGGCGCCCGGTCGAGATTGGCGCGGATCAGGTCGTGAAAGGTCGGCGTGGTGTGCACCAGGTAGCACGGCAGTTGCGGACGCCAGCCGGTGAGGGTGGGTTGTGGATAGACTGCTGCGGGCGCGCCGCTGTAGGCCGGCGCAGGCGGGTCCTCAAGCTCGGGGTAGTAGTGGCCGAAGTACACCGGCGTCGGGCTGCCGTGTTGCACCTCGGTGTGGCGAAAATCAATGCTCCCGGCATGCACCCGTGGCGGCGTGCCCGTCTTCAGGCGCACCAGGGGAAAACCCAGCGCCGCCAGGTCCTCGCCCAGCGCGACCGCCGGCGCCTCACCCGCGCGCCCGGCGCCCCACGCCGCCTGCCCGGTGATCGCCCGGCCCCGCAGAAACGTTCCCGTCGTCAACACCAGCGCCTTTGCTCCGTATATCCAGCCAGTGTGCGTGACCACGGCAAAGGCTGCCTCTGCCGGCAATCCCAATCCCTCCCGCCCGGACCGGTCACGCAGCGGAACGATCCGCTCGACCATCGCCTGACGGATGTCCAGTTTCGGTACCCGTTCCAGGGTCTCTTTCATCACCTGGGCATACAGGCGCTTGTCGCACTGCGCCCGCAGCGATTGCACAGCGGGACCCTTACTCTCGTTCAGCACTCGCAGTTGAATGGCAGTACGGTCGGTGACCCGCGCAATTAGCCCGCCGAGGGCGTCAATCTCGCGCACCAGGTGGCCCTTGGCCGGCCCGCCAATGCTGGGGTTGCATGACATATGGGCCAGTTTATCAAGGTCAATCGTCAACAGCAGCGTGCGCTGGCCCATACGCGCCGCCGCGTGGGCTGCCTCGCAGCCGGCGTGCCCGGCGCCAACAACAATGACGTCGTACAGAATCTGCATATGCCGTGCTATAATAGCGCCCCGAAGCGATCGACATCGCCCCGACGCAACATTTCATCAGCGCCCGGGCGGATGCGACGCGCACGTTGCACCCGCACAGGAGCACCCATGTGGCTTCTCTTTTGATTATAGACGATGATGTGACCTTACTGACGCGCCTGTCGGCTCAACTCGAGGCTGCCGGCTTTCAGGTGGCCCGCAGCAGCGATGTGGTTCACGGCGAGCGACTGTTTGCCGAACAACGCCCCGATCTGGTGCTGCTGGAGGTGCGCGCCAGCGAAGGGCGCGGCTGGGATCTGCTCGAACGTCTGGCCTCCGAGCGCCCGGTGATGGTGCTCAGCGGCCTGGCCCGCGAGGAAGATGTCGTTCGCGCCTTTGACACCGGCGCGGTTGATTTTATCCCCAAGCCCTACCGTTCAGCCGAACTGCTGGCGCGCATCCGCGCCCGTTTGAGTGAAACCCCCGCCCCCGCTCTGACGGGCGCCGCCACGACCCCTTCAGTGGCTCCGCCACCTGCCGCTGCTCCCTCGTCTGGTGCGCTATCGCCGCCCGCCCCGGCTGCCGGCTCCCCTGGCTCGCCGGAACCTCGACCGTCGCCACCGGCGCCGTCGCCCGTCGCTTCTTCTGTCGCCGCGCCACAACCTCAGAGGAACCACAAGCGCCGCAACAGCCGTAACGATCACGAGGAGGCGGTGTTCATGTCCGAGGCCGAAGAGATGGCTCTGCTGCGCGCGCCGCCCCCCTCCGGCGGCCAGGCGCCACCGGCCTCGGCGCTCCTCAGCCAGGAGGAAGCCGCGCGCTTCGGCCCCCGGCTACGCGCCGAGCGCCTGCGTCGCCACCTCACCCTGGTACAGATCGAAAACGAACTGCATATCCGGATGTCGTACCTCCAGGCCATCGAAGACGAAAAGTTCACCCTTCTGCCGCGTGGCCCGGCAGCCCTGGACATGATCCGGCGCTACGCCGAACATCTGGGGGTCGATCCCACGCCCGTGCTCGATCAGTTCGGCAGCAAGTTCACGCTCGAAACGCCGGAACCCCTCCCCTCCCTCGGGGCCGCCCCGGCGCCCCGCAGCCTGCCGCGCTGGATCGTCGCGCTTATCGCCGTGGTCCTGGCCCTTGCCATTGGCATCGGGGCCATCGCCATCTTCGATCCCGGCTTCTTCAGCCGCGCGCTGACCTTCTTCCAGGAATTGTGGAGCTATCTCCTGGGGCTTATCGGCTTCTGATGTGAAAATAACCCGCCCGCGGGAGGGTTTGGGAGGGCGCAGCCCTCCCAAGAATAATTATTTTCATTCCGGCGTTGTGCGCCCCGCGCACGGGGCCTGATGTGAAAATACGGGGAAACCGGGTTTCCCCACCTGCGGTGAGCCTGTCGAACCGCACCCCCGCCTGTAGGGGCGCCAGCCGATCCCAACGGCGGTTGGGAAATGGGGAAACCGGGTTTCCCCAACCCCCTCCCTGAGGGGAGGGTCCGGGAGGGCGCAGCCCTCCCGGACCGTCACCGGATAACCGGGTTATCCGATCCGCTCTTAATGGGTCAACGGCACCAGCGACATCTTGATCCCCAGCACCGCCCCCCGGTACCAGAGGAACACCCCCAGCCAGACAATCAAAGCGATCACCACCAGCGCCACCCGTCGCCCGGCAGGGCGCTCCCAGAGCTGCCCCAGCACCGCCGCGCTCGCCAGGCAGCAGAGTGGAGCGATAAAGTAGACATAACGTACCTGCAAAGTGTTGAGGTAATCTATCCCGACGTAGATGAAGGGCGTGATCAGCCAGCCCAGCACCAGCGGACGCGCCAGCGGGCGCCCTGCCCGCCGCAGCATCAGCGGAATACCCGGCAGCAGCAACAGGAACGGCAGCATCCCCATGCCCCGCCAGAGCGCTACCGGCAGCACATAGTTCAGATAGGCCCGGTGCACGGCCATGCGCTCGGGCGAAAGCAGGTTCTGGTCACTCACCACCGTTCGCGCCGATGTCAGCATCGGCAGCGCCACCGCGCTCAGGTACACCAGCGTACACACAGCGAAGGCGCCCAGCCCCGCCAGGGCCAGGCCGCGCCAGGCCCGCGCCGAGGGACGCGGGCCAATCCAGGCCAGGCTCAGGGTGAGCAGGCCCGCCGTTGCGGTCAGGATCAGCACCCCGACGTGCGAGAGCAGCACCAGGCAGAAGCCGACGAAGAGCAGCGCCAGGCCCGCGCGGCTCGGGGCGCGCGTGTAGCGCAACAGCAGCCAGAGCAGCAGCAGCAGCAACATCTGGCCGCTGATGTTGGCGAAGAAGCCCCACCAGATCGCCGTCAGGAACACCGGCAGCGGCGCCAGCAATCCCGCTGCCAGGAGCGCCGCGCGACGCCCCAGGTTCAACTCGCGCGCGACCAGTGCCAGCAACGGCGGCCCGCAGGCGTCCACAATTGCCGCGCCGATGTGCAGCCCGAACGGCAGCGCCGGGCGGAGCAACAGCAACGGCAGGGCCAGCGTGTACGGCCCGCTGGGGTAAAACGTTCTTCCCCCGGCGAACTCGTGCGACCCCACAAACAGGAAGACCTCGCCCCGGAGTACGTTGCCAAAGAAGATGGATTGAATGTCCAGATCGTTGAACTCGAATCCCGGTGCGCTGACCCCGATCAGCCGCACGGCCAGGCCACCCAGGGTGATCCACCAGAGCCGCTGCGCGAACCGTGCCTCAGCCGCGACGACGCGGGGCAACAGCCAGCGCGCCGCCAGGCTGGCCGCCACCAGTGTGCCACCCACCAGCAGCAGCGGCCAGATTCCCAGCCCCATCCAGCCGCTCGCCACCAGGTTCAGGCCGGCCAGCAGGCCCGTCGCGCCCACGGCGGCCGCCACCATCCCGGCCCTCCGCGCGCCATTGGCCCAGAACAGCGCCACCGCCAGGCCCACCAGGGTGAACTCGGCCAGCGTCAGCGCCAGCGCAGGGTGAGCCAGCACCGGAAGCGGGCGTATCCCAACCTGGCCCAGTGCCACAGCCAGCCGCCGGTCGTCGCCCGGAGGACTGACCGTTGGGCTGGCAAAGCGCAACCGGATGATGCCCCGTTCGACGCTCGACGGTGGCAGCAGAATCTGGTATTCTCGCACCACTGCCGGCACATCAAAGCGCAGCAGTTCCTCGCCTGCGTACATCGCGAACGCCAGTGGCCGGCCCGAGGGTCGTGGCGCGGCATTCATATTGGCAGTGAAAATGGTGGGAGCGTTGCGCCCCACCGGCAGCAGCACCTCAGCATTGCCGCGCGCCCAGCGGTACGTGCGCGCGGATGGATCGTTGGGAACCGCAACCTCACGGTGGTACATGCTGCGCAGGAAGATCCGGTCGCCCGAGCCGATGGTGCCAACATCGAGGGTGAACGCCCGTGGCGAGGCCAGCGAGAGCCAGAGGGTAGCGAAGACGGCTACCGCCAGCGCTACCGCCAGCACCGCGGTGTGCAGGCGCGGGAGCGCCAGCGCCCCCGTGGCCAGCGGCCTCTCCCCCGCGGACAGAGGCGAGCGCGTGGAGGCGCTCATAACTGCAACAACTCCCGCGCCCGTGCGGCGTCCTGACGGATCTGCGCGACCAGGGCCGCCGGCCCCTCGAAGCGCTGCTCACCGCGCAGCCGATGCAGAAACGTCACCCGAATCGACCGCCCGTAGAGATCGCCGCTCCAGTCCAGCAGATGGGCCTCGACCGTCCGGTGCAGGCCGTTAAAGGTTGGTCGCAGGCCCACGTTCGTCACCGCCGGCAACGCTTCGCCATTCAGGTACACGTGACCGGCGTAGACCCCATCTGCGGGGAGCACGTGCGTCGGGTCAACTCGCAGGTTGGCGGTGGGAAAGCCAATCGTTCGACCCCGCCGGTCACCCTCCACCACGACCCCCCGTAGACCGAACGGCCGTCCGAGCAGGGCCACGGCTTCGTCCACGGCGCCGCGCCGCAACACCTCGCGCACCCGCGATGCGCTCACCGGCTCGCCGCCGACGATGACCTTACGCACCGCGCCCACCGCAAAACCCAGCTCCACGCCAATCGCCATCAGCGTGGCCACATCGCCCGTGCGGCCCCGGCCCATCGCGAAATCCTCACCCACCCACAACTCACGCACCGGTATCGCCGCAACGATCTGCCGCATGTAGTCCTCGGCGCTGGTGGCCCTGGTCTCGGCGGTGAACGGGGCAACGATCAGTAGATCCGGGGCCAGCGCGGCAATCAGTTCGATGCGCTCCTCCAGACTGGTCAGCAGGTGCAGCGGCGCATCAGGCCGGATCACCGCATTCGGGTGCGGCTCCCAGGTCAGGACAACACTCTGCATCCCCAGGCTGCGGGCGCGCTCAACCGTGGTACTGATCAGTTGCTGGTGCCCCAGGTGCACTCCGTCGTACTTCCCCATTGTCAGCACGGAAGGACGGGTGCTGAGACCTGGCGCCAGGGAGCGAACTACATCCACAAGTCTTCTCCAGTCCGTCGAACCGTGATGTCGTGTACTGCCAGTTCAGCCGTCCATGCGGCTGCGCCGCACAATGCTAGAATGAAAACACCTGTTCTCGGGTGGGCGTAGAGGCGCGGCGCCGCCTCGCCTCTACGCCCAAACTCTCCCCCAAACGGGCTATGTTCACCTCAGGCTTCCGCCTCGCCGGCCAGTTTCTGCAACTCGTGCAGCAGGTTCAGCGCCTGCAACGGCGTCAACTCGTTGATGTTCAGCCGCCGCAGATACTCCAGCACCGGGCTGGGCGCCACGTCGAAGAGGCTGAGCTGGGCGCTGGCGCGCTGGCGCGCCCCGCGTGGCAGCGTCGCAACCGGGGGCGTTGCCTGCCCGTCGTCCGGCTCGGCGGACGCCTCCACCCTCTCCGCAACCCCCTGGTCCTGCTCCTGGCTGCTCTCGCTTCGCCCCACCGCGACACTCCGCCGCCCCTCCAGCTCCGCCAGCAGCGCGCGCGCGCGAGCCGTTACCGCGCGGGGGATACCAGCCAGTTCGGCGACGTGGATGCCGTAGGAACGATCCGCCCCGCCAGGGCGCAGTTCGTGCAGAAACACCACCTGCCCGTCCTGCTCAACCGCGGCCATGTGGTAGTTACGCACCCGCGGCAGGCTCGCCTCCAGCGCCGTCAACTCATGGTAGTGGGTCGCAAACAGCGTCCGGCAGCCCAGATGGCTCTCGTTGTGCAGATACTCGACCACTGCCCGGGCAATGGCCATGCCGTCGTAGGTTGACGTGCCGCGACCAACCTCGTCGAGGATGATCAGGCTCCGCCGGGTGCTCTGCAACAGCAAGGCCGCGGTCTCGGTCATTTCGACCATAAAGGTTGACTGGCCCGTGGCAATATCATCCTGTGCGCCAATGCGGGTAAAGATCCTGTCCACCAGGCCCACTTCGGCGTGCTCGGCAGGCACAAAGGAGCCGATCTGCGCCAGGAGCACGATCAGCGCCACCTGCCGCAGCACAGTGCTCTTGCCGGCCATGTTCGGCCCGGTGATGATCAGCAACTGGGCCTCCTCGGTGTCCAGGGCAATATCGTTGGGCACGAACGGCTCGGCGAGCATCTGTTCAACCACCGGGTGGCGCCCGCGCACGATCCGCAGGCGCGTGCTTTCGTCGAGGTGCGGGCGGGTGTAGCCGCAGCGCGCCGCGGTCTCGGCGAGCGATTGGACCGCGTCGAGGTGCGCGAGCGCCCGGGCGACGCGGCGCAGCCGATCCACGTGGTCGCCGATCTGCGCGCAGATCCGCGCAAAGGCGTCTCGTTCGAGTTCGATGAGCTGCAGCCTGGCCCGGTCGATGATCTGCTCGTATTCCTTCAACTCCGCGGTAATGTACCGCTCGGCGCCCACCAGGGTCTGTTTGCGCTCGTAGTCCCTGGGGATGAGCCGTTCGTCCGCTGTGCGCGAGACCTCGATGTAGTACCCGAACACGCTGTTGTAGCCCACCTTGAGCGACTTGATACCGGTACGCTCGCGCTCTCTGGCTTCCAGCCGGTCAATGAACTCCTGGGCGTGGCGGCTGGCCTGCACCAGGGCATCGATCCGCGGCTCAAAGCCCGGGCGGATCACCCGTCGCGACCGATCGCCGCCTTCCTCACCGCTCCGCAGGTAATTGGAAACCCCGAGCAGCGCTGGTGGTTCGTCGTCCAGGGCTCGTTCGAGGAGATCGAGCACGTCGGAGCAGGGGTCGAGAATCGGCGCCGGAGGTGTAGCGCCGTCTTCGACCTCAAATAACCCATCGCCGGCTGCCTCGGGCTGCGGCGAGGTCGCGGCCCCGGCGCCTGGCATCAGCTCATCAGCGGGGATGAGTTCCGCCAGCGCGGCGCCTGTGGCGGCAAGCACGGCGGGCAAGGCCCGCAGCGAGGCCCGCAGTTGCACCAGGTCGCGCGGTGTTGCCACAGCCAGGCCCTGGGCGATACGGTTGAGCGCCCGCTCCATATCACCAACGGCGCCCAGTGCCTCACGCACCTCGGCCCGCACCAGGGCCCGCTCCACCAGCCGCGCTACCGCAGCCTGGCGCGCCTGCAGCGGCGCCAGGCTGACGAGGGGCTGGGCGATCCAGCGACGCAGCAACCGCGCGCCCATTGGCGTGCGCGTGCGGTCGAGCACGTGCACCAGCGCTGTGCGCGCGCCCTGCCGACCCGGCTCGAGCAGCTCCAGATTGCGCCGTGTCTGCGGATCGAGAAACATGAAGCTGGCCGTCGAATAGACGCGCAGCGTGTTCAACTGCGTGGCCTGGTGCCGCTGGGTCTCGTGTACGTACTGCAGCAGCGCCCCGGCGGCGCGAGTGGCGAGGGGCCGCTCATCCAGCCCGAAGGCCGCCAGGGTGCCAACGCCGAGCTGCCGCCGGAGCGTCTCCCGTGCCTCGGCCAGATCCCAGCGCCAGGCCGGCCAGGCCGTCACGTGTCCGCAAGACCAGCGCGCGGCGCTCTCGCCGTCGAGCCGACGCGCCACCCGTTCGTGCGGCAACAACGTCTCGCGCTCGTCGCGCGTCATCGGAGCCAGATCGCGTGTCAGCCGCGCCTCGGCTGGCGCCAGACCCGGTGGGCGCAGGCTTTCCGCGTCGGGCACCAGCACCTCGGCCGCCTGCAAACGGGCCAGTTCCCCCTGCACCTGCTGAAGAGCGCGTTCGCCACTGAACGCCGTGGCGGCAAACTCGCCCGTGCTGAGGTCGGCGTAGGCCACGCCGGCGTGTTCCCCTTCGACGATCACCGCGGCCAGGTAGTTGTTGGCCGTGGCCGTGAGCATCGCCAGATCCACAATCGTGCCGGGGGTGATGACGCGCACAATCTCGCGATGCACCATCCTCCGCTCGATCTCGCCAGGCGCCACGTGCTGGATGCCTGCCGCAAAGACTGAGCGCGGACGTGTGTCCGTGCGTGTTGCCTCGGTCTCGGTGAGTTGCTCGGCAATCGCAACCCGGTAGCCCCGGCTCACCAGATCGCTGACGTAACGCTCGACCGCATGGTAGGGCATACCCGCCATCGGAGCGTACAGCTTCTGGCTGTCGCGCGGTTTGCTCTTGTCTACGGCGTAGTCTTTGCGGGTGAGGGTGACATCGAGCAGTTCGGCCACCAGCTTCGCGTCGTCATCGAAGGTCTCGTAGAAATCGCCGAAGCGGAAGAGCAGAATGGCGTCGGCGGCTTGAGCCTTCAGCTTGCGATACTGGCGATACCAGGCGTGAATCTCGATCTTGGCCATAGCGGGGCATGCTCCGGCTCACACGTCGTTCCTCGTCCCAACCGCGGATTATAGCACATGCGAGCAGGTGACGTCGGAACGTCCCGGGAGGTGCGCAGGGCTTGAGCAACGTCCGTCTCCGGTGGTGGGGTTCGGGTCTTGCCCCAACGACGTTGCTCAAGCTCTGGGGCGGTATGTGTTCACCCTGCTCCTGGGAGCGCGGGCAGTCTGCCCTCCAACGCTGACTGCGGCGGGATACACCAGTTTCACGTGCGCACGCCACACGCAAGCGTTGCGCCACAGCGCGCCCCGACGCCCTGTGTGACGATCTGCAATCCGAAATCTACCATCTCAAACTGGACCTGTCGAACAGCGCGTTTCTCGACCCGGAGGTGCGACGATCTGCAATCCGAAATCTACCATCTCACATCTACCTGCTGCCGGTAGGCACTCACGATACGCTGAACTACCTCCGCGGGGTCCAGCCCCCCCGTCTCCAGGCGCAGGTGCGCCACCTCGGCGTAGAGCGGCTCACGGGCGCCCCGCAGGGCGGCAAGGCGCGCCGTGGCATCGCCCGCCAGCAGGGGGCGTTCCTCAGCATGGGCGCGGAGCCGCTCCACCAGCTCCGCGTCCGGGGCATCCAGCCATACGACAAAGGCCCGCGCCCGCAGCAGCGCCCGGTTGGCCGCTCGCAGCACGATCCCGCCCCCCGTTGCCACCACCGCCGGTCCCTGCCCCAGGGCCTGCGCCAGGGCCTCGGCCTCCAGATCGCGAAACACTCCTTCGCCCTGCTCGGCGAAGATCGCCGCCACCGGACGCGCCGCCCGCTCCACCACCAGGGCGTCGGTGTCGGCAACCGGCCATCCCAGATGCAGCGCGAGCATGCGCGCCACGGTCGACTTCCCCGCACCACTCAGGCCCACCAGAGCAAGCGATCGTTCCATCGTCGCAGGCATTCCCTTCCGCAGCAATACCGGGTCTGGCACGGCCAGGTTTCGGCGCCACACCGACGCGCCCCCCGAGTCCCTCAGTAACACCCCGGCCTGGCGCGCGCCGTCCGATGACAGGAACGCAATCTAGCAACGATGCTCCTGCCAGCCCCTTTTCATCCGCCCGGTCTACAATCAACTCGTAATGACAGCGCTGTCAGCCCTCCGCTGCGGTGTGCGCGATTCGAGAGAGGTGCTCTATGGATGTGCTGCTTGTGTGCGGCGCGGCGCCTACCGCGAGTCATCCGCGTACCCATGGCTTCATTGCAGCCCTGGCGCGCTACGGGCACACCGTGACTCTCGCCTTTGCCGATCGGGCAGGCACCACGTTTGATGATCTCAGCCCCTACTGCCGGCGGGTCGTACCCGTCCGCCATCGGCGCGACCTGGCCCGCGTCGTATCCAGCCTTGTCGTCGGTGGGCGCTTCGATCTGGCCCACCTCGACGGCCCTGCGGCGGCCCTGCTCGGCGGGCCGTTGCCCATACCGACCGTGGTGGATGCAGTCACCTGCCTCTCCAGGCGCCTGGAGCACACCGCGCGCACCGACGCTCCCTTCGCTCGCATCCGCCACACTGCCCGGCTGGCCCGGGTTCGCCGGCAGGAACTCGAGCGGCTGAAGCCATTTCGGCACCTCATCCTCTCGTCTGAAGAGGATATCCTGGCCCTGCGCGCCCTGGGGATCCCCGAGGCATCCGGCGCCCGCGTCTATGCCGTACCTGACGCGGTGGACCTGGAGCGCTTCGCCCCTCCACTGAACCTGCGCGATCCCGCGACCGTGCTGCTCGATCTGCGCGACCTGAGCCGGTCCGAAGTTCGCCAGGCCCTGCGTCTGGCTGCCGCCGCGCTCGCCGTTGTCTGGGACGTGCGTCCTGATGTGCATCTGACGGTGCTGGGGCTACCTGGCCGGCAGATCCGCGGCCGCTTCGCCGATGATCCGCGTGTCATCTTTGTTCATCCGATCCACGACTCACGGATCTACCTGACGACGACGACCCTGGCCCTGGCGCCACTGGCGCCTGCGGCCTCCACGCCTCACGGCACGCTGGAGGCGCTGGCAACCGCTCTGCCCCTGGTAGCCTGCGAGCGCCTGGCCCACGATGTGGGCGGACGCGATGGCGAGGAGCTGCTGGTCGCGCAGCAGGCCGCCGGCCTGGCGCGAGCCACCCTGACCCTCCTGAACGACCCTCCCGTCCGTGGGCGCCTCGGACGGGCCGCGCGGCGTCTGGTAGAACGTCGCCACCGCTGGGAACTGGCCGCAATGGCGCTCACCGATGTGTACGCCGCGGCCACCGGCTCCTCCCTTGCCGAATGGCGCCTGGCAGTCGGGCTGAACCGCCCCCTGCGCTCGCCACAGGGCGACTGAGCGCCCGACGTGAAAACATGGGGAAACCGGGTTTCTCCACTCCCTCCCCACAGGCAGGGGAGTGAGGAAACCCGGTTTCCCCATCTTCAACTGCGTCGCGAAATATAGCGCCGCAGGAGTTCAACCAGTTGCGGTGGAGCGATGATGATTGGCTCGGGCAACCGCCGCCCGTCGAGGAGTTGTGCCGTATCCAGTGGCGCGCCACTCAGCCCCACCGCTACCGCTCCCGCGGCGCGGATGATCGCCAGGCCGGCGGCCAGATCCCACAGGTTGGCCCGCCCGATCAGCGCGCCCAGCGAACTCCCGCGGGCGACATAGCAGCAATCCACGGCTACACTACTTAGACTCCGCGTTTTGGCCGGAAAATCGATCCGATACTGGCGATGCGCGTAGGACGAAACACTGATCCAGTCGTTGTTATCAATCGTTGTAGCTCGACTGGCGTGGATCGGCGTCTCATTGCGATAGGCCGGCCCTTCAGCTTCGGCCCAGTAACAGTCATCCAGAATCGGTAGATAGATCGCCCCCAGATAGGGCTGCCCATCACGGAGCAAACCCACCGAAACGCACCAGGTCGGCAGCCCCGCCACGAACGAGCCGGTGCCGTCGATCGGGTCCAGGCACCACACAAACTCGCGATCGATCGCCCCGACCCCCTGCTCCTCGCCGATGATGCCATGATCCGGGTAGCGGGCCACGATCCGCTCGCGCAGCAACTGCTCAACCTCCAGATCGGCCTGGGTCACCCAACTCCGGTCGGCTTTGCGCTGCACCTCCACATTGTTAAAGTAGCGACGGGCGTGGAGCCCTCCCTCGCGCACCCACGCCCGCACTTCGGACATATCTATCGTGCTCACGCGCCTACCTCGTTCCTCTGACGATCACCACGTGGTCCTCCTCTTCTTATCATACTCCGCCGGGTTGCATTCCAGGCCCCCGGGCCTCGCATACCCCATCCCTTTAAGGGCGGACAGACCATCCATGCCAGCGTGGCGTATACCGCATTGGAACGCCCCCGCGCGCGGCGCTGCCGGGGGTGACGACCCACCAGCGCATCGCCCTGAAAGCCCCCCAGGGAGGGGGTTGGGGAAACCCGGTTTCCCCATGTCCCAACCGCTGGTGGGGGCGCCTGGCGCCCCCACAGGCAAGGGTGCGGTTCGACAGGCTCACCGCAGGTGGGGAAACCCGGTTTCCCCGTATGTTCACCTCAGCCCCCCAGGGAGGGGGTTGGGGAAACCCGGTTTCCCCATGTCCCAACCGCTGGTGGGGGCGCCTGGCGCCCCCCAGGCAGGGGGATAGGGAAACCCGCTTTCCCCGTATGTTCACCTCAGCCCCGCAGGGAGGGGGATGGGGAAACCCGGTTTCCCCATGTCCCAACCGCTGGTGGGGGTGCCTGACATCCCGGTGAACAGGAGGGGAAGGAACCCCGGGTTCCCTATTTTCACCTCAGAGCTGGGCAATTGCCGCGCTGAGGTCAAGGTCGGCTGCGGTGCCCATAGGGGTGAGCACGGAGAGCGACACATACCCCGAGCGGACTGCACCATCGTCGGTGTGTTCGGGGAAGTGAGGGACGCGATCACGCGCGAAGCGGATCAGCAGCCGCCGCCGGCCATCGCCGTCAGCCGGGTCGGGCTCCAGTTCCATGTCTACAACGTTGCCGTAGAAGAAATCGGAGAGATGGGTCTGCCGAAAACCACGCACGTCGGCGATGTCGTGCAGATGGGGGGCATTGACGTTAAGCACCACCGGGCCGCGCCCGCGCAGGCGCTCGAGTAGCGGAAAGCTCTTCACCGCAGCCCACGTGGCCGTGCCCCAGGGCATTGGCGCGTCACCCACGAACATCTGCGACACGGCCATTGCCGGCAAGCCCCAGAGTGCCGCGAGCATTGCCGCGCCAACCGTGCCGCTCAGCAGGACGTTGGTGCCGCTGTTGAGCCCGCGGTTAACTCCCGAAACCACTACCTCAGGGCGCGGACCGAGTCTGGCCAGCATCCCGGCCAGCACGCACCCCACGGGCGTGCCGCTGAAGGCATAGGCCGGAATGCCAGCGTGGACCGGATCAGGCGGCGGAACAGGGCGCAGGGTCAGATCCCGGCGCGGCGGAGGCAGGGCCATGCTCATGCCGCTCTGCTCTTCCTCCGGGGCCACCACAGTGACCGTGCCCAACCCCGCCTCGCGCAGAGCGCCGGCAAGCGCCCAGAGGCCCGGACTATCGATCCCATCGTCGTTAGTGACGAGAATATGCATGCAGGAGCGCTCCTTGACAAACTGGCTCTTGATCGCCCATAGTGGCGCGGCACAGGTCGCACTGCCACACGTGCATGATACCGCAGATCAAGGCCGCGTGTGCGCCTCCTCCACGCGCAATACGTCCCCCACCCGGGTTCCGGTCGCGGCAATGGCGCCGCTCGGCAGTTCCACCACGTACCGCGCGCCCCAGGCGCCGGCATAGGGCCGGTTCGGCGGCATGGCCTCGGTGAGGCCCACGACCTGATCGTGCCGATCGACAAAGACTACGTCAATCGGAAAGCGCATGAAAAAACTATGCACACTCGAACACGGAACGATCAGCAACCCTTCGCCCGCAGCGAGCGCGTCGCGTCCGATCAGGCCCCGCCCGCGCGCCAGAAAGCTGCGGGCCACTTCGCAGCGTTCCGCCAGCACCTGCTCGCGCGTCAGGTTGCGTACACGTACCAGTGTCATAACCAGGCTTGATACCCTGTGGGGAGGTTCTGGGAGGGCGCAGCCCTCTCAGGAAACGAGCTGTGTTCAAATCGGGGAAACCGGGTTCCCCGTACCCCTGCCTGTGGGGAGAGTTTGAAGGGGCGCAGCCCTCCCAGAAAACGAGCTGTGTTCATAATCGGGGAAACCGGGTTTCCCCGTGCCCCTGCCTGTGGGGAGGTTCTGGGAGGGCGCAGCCCTGCTACAGACCGCCGAAGCTCGAGATAATCCGCGGCACCGCCGGCCCCAGGATTACCACAAACAGCGCCGGGAAGATCAGGAACACCATCGGGAAGAGCATCTTGATCGGAGCCTGCTGGGCCAGCTCTTCCGCCCGCTGTCGACGCCGCACCCGCATCTGATCACTCTGGATGCGCAGGATCTTCGACATCGAAACGCCCAGTTGATCCGCCTGGATCACCGCGGCGGTAAAGGTCTGCACATCGTCTACCCCGGTGCGGTCGGCGAGATCCTTCAGCGCCTCGCGCCGGGTGCGCCCGAGCCGCATATCGGTGAGCACCCGCTTGAACTCCCGCGAGAGTTCATCGTCCCATTTATCCGCCACCCGTTGCAGCGCCAGGTCGAAGGCCAGACCGGCTTCGACGCTGATGCACAACAGATCAAGCGCGTCGGGCAGGGCCTTAGTGATGGCCTTCTTCCGCGCGGTGATCCGGCGGCCCAGCCACATCACCGGCAGCATGTAGCCCAGCGCGAAACCCACTGCGCTGTACAGCAGAGCCTGCGGAGGGGCCATCGTGCGCAAGGTCAGTACGCTGATGATGACCCCCAGCACCAGGGCCAGCACCACCCGCAGGCCCACGAACATCGCCGGCGTAATCCCGCCCGGATTGCCGGCCATCTGCAGATTGAGCCGCAACCGTTCGGCGCTCTGTTTCGGGCCATACTTGCCGAGCGTCGCGAGGATGCTCTTCGCTGCCGGAATGATCACGCGCTCGTGGAACGGCTGCTGTAGCTCGAGCTCCTCCAGGGTCATCGCCCGTTCGGTGTACTGGTTCAGCCGTTCACCAACCACATCGGGCTGGCGCAGGCGCACCAGGCTTACACCGATCAGGCCCACCCCGAGCAGCAGGAAGAACCCAACCACTACCAGCGTTGCCATCGCTCCTCCTCGCTGTGAGCGTTTTAGACCCCAGTACGGCTGCGCCGTACAACCCTCACGTAAGACCTGTCAACCTGACCTGCCCCCGGCAGAGCTACGCCCTCCCTTCCGGGAGCGAGAGGGCGTGGCGACCCGGGTGCCCCACACCACACACCCTTCACGGGAAGGCTTGAGAGGGAACCGGCCTCCGGGCAGGAATGCGGGGAAACCCGGTTCCCCCATATCAGAAAACTCAGGTTACAGCGTACTACACATCAATATCAATGATCTTCATGATCGCGAAGTAGCCAATGACGATCATCACCCCTGCGGTTACCGGCAGGCAGCACCAGGCCTCAGGCGGCATACCCAGGGTAAAGATCGGCGCCATGTAGCCCGGGTTGACCATCGAGATAAAGATCGCCAGGCCCACCGGCAGACCGGTAATCACCCACGCCGAGATGCGCCCCTGCGCCGTCAGTGTCTGGATCTCGCCTTTGATGCGCACGCGCTCGCGAATGGTATGGCCGATGGTGTCAAGGATCTGCGCCAGGTTACCACCCACTTCCATCTGGATGTTTACGGCGGTGATCAGGAGTTCCAGATCGTCGGAGGGCATGCGCCGGAGCAGGTTTTGCAGCGCATCTTCAGTGCTGCGCCCCAGGCCAACCTCCTGCACCACCCGGCGAAACTCCGATGACATCGGCGCTGGCGCCTCTTTCGCCACCATGTCCAGCGTCTGCAAGAAGCTGTAGCCACCTCGCAGCGCATTGGCCATCATCGTGATCGTATCGCCAAGCTGGTTGTTGAACGCCTTGACGCGCCGGCGGGCCTGGATGGTCAGGTAGAGATTGGGCAGAAAGGAGAACACCACCGCCCCCGCCAGGCCGCTCGCGAACATCGCTGCCGGGCTGGCCCGCCCGACAAAGACCCCGAACCCCGCTCCGATGAGCGCGCAGAGGATCTTGATAATGATGAACTCTGCAACAGTCAGCTTCGCGTCTGCCCGCGCCAGGTCGCGCTGAATGTTGCCCCCGCGTTTGCTCTGCGCCACCACGCGGTCAATGCGCTCCAACGCCTGGCGCGGATTGGCTGCCGGTTGCGGGCCGCTCGAGCCGGCAAACTCCGAGAGCCGCGCGGAAACGTCCTGACCGCCCTGGCCGCGTAACTGCCAGACCAGCACGACGATCAACAGCAGCAGCAGCCCACCGAACGCCAGGAAGATCGGCAGCATTTCAGGCGAGAGCATGCGATCCATAGTTCCCTGTTCCTTGCCTGCTACTTACGTGAACATATGGGGAAACCTGGTTTCCCCACGCCCCTCCCTGAGAGGGTTTGGGAGGGCGCAGTCCTCCCGGGAGAACCCCTGTGCCTTCCTGTGGGGCGCCCTGTCCTAGAAACTGAAGCGATCCCCCGAACCAAAGATGTTTGGCGGCAGGAAGATGTTCAGGGTCTCAAACTTCTCGATGAACTTCGGCCGCACCCCCGTGGGCCGCAACTGGCCAACGATCTTGCCGCGCTCGTCAATCCCCGTCTGCTCAAAGACGAAGATGTCCTGCATCACCACCACATCGCCTTCCATGCCCGAAACTTCGGTGATCTGCGTCACCTTGCGCGAGCCGTCTTTCAGGCGCGACTGCTGCACGAAGAGTTGCACTGCCGACGCGATCTGTTCGCGGATGGCCCGCGCGGGCAGATCCATTCCCGCCATCAGGCACATAGTCTCGATACGTCCCACGGCATCCCGGGGCGAGTTGGCGTGAATGGTGGTCATCGAGCCATCGTGGCCGGTGTTCATCGCCTGAAGCATGTCGAGAGTCTCGCCGCCGCGACACTCCCCAACGATGATCCGCTCCGGGCGCATACGCAGACTGTTGATCACCAGATCGCGGATGGTTACCTCACCACGACCTTCCACGTTCGGTGGGCGCGATTCCAGGCTGACCACATGGTCCTGCTGAAGTTGCAACTCGGCAGCGTTCTCCACCGTGATGATGCGCTCATCTTCGGGGATGAAGTTCGACAGCACGTTCAGCAGCGTCGTCTTCCCCGAGCCGGTACCGCCCGAAACCACGATGTTGGTGCGCGCCTTGACACAGGCGCCCAGGAAGTCGGCCATATCCTGGCTCATCGAGCCGAAGTTTACCAGGTCGCGGATGGTAAGTTTATCCTTGCGGAACTTGCGGATGGTGATCGTCGGGCCATTCAGCGCCAGCGGGCGAATGATCGCGTTGACGCGCGAGCCATCGGGCAGGCGCGCGTCAACCATCGGCGATGACTCATCCACGCGCCGGCCCAGGGGGGCCACGATGCGATCGATGATCCGTAGCACGTGCTCGTCGTTGCTGAAGGTGACATCGGTTTTGATCAACTTGCCCCGTTTTTCGATGTAGATCTGTTTGGGGCCATTGACCATGATTTCGCTGATTTCCGGATCGGCCAGCAGTTGTTCGAGCGGCCCCAGACCGATGATATCCGCTTCAATACTCTCGAACATGCGCTGCCGTTCGCTCCGCGTCAGCACAATGCTCTCGCCGTCGAGGATGGCCTGGAACGCCTCTTCGACCTGTCTGCGCACCTTTGCCTTGTTCGAGAGATCGAGCTTGGGGTCGAGTTCGTTGATCAGCCGGTTCTGCACCCGCAGCTTGATCTCATTGAAGGTGTCATCTTCACGGGCTGCAGGCGCCCGCGGCGCCCCGATGCTTCCCCCTGGCCGTGCCGCTGGCGTCGCCGCGGCCTCGCCAGGGTTTGCGCCGATTCGTTTGAGCAACGACATTGCGATTCCCCTCTACTAACCTGATGTGAACATATGGGGAAGCCGGGTTTCCCCACGCCCCGCCCTTCAGGGCGGGTTTGGGCGTAGAGACGCAGCGCCGCTGCGTCTCTACACGTTTATTCTCGTCTCTACACGTTTCATTCCGGCGTTGTGCGGCGCAGCCGCACGCGGCGCCTAGCGCTTAATAAGCCGTGTGAACAAGCCGCCGCTCTTCTGGGCCGGCGCCTCAGCGGCCACCGGCGCCCCCGACGGTGCGGTCTTCGTCGCCAGTGTTACCTCGCGGGCCAGGATGCCGATGTCGCGCGCCGCCTGACTCGTCGGCTTGCTGATGATCAGGGGCACCCCCTGGTTGATGGCAAAGGTCATATCTGGCCCGGCATCGCAGATCTGCAACTGGATCTTGCGCTGGATGTTCTTCTCGACCTCCTCAGCGCGAATGTTGGTCCGGTTGCTGGCCTTGTTGAGCACCAGCATGACCTTTTCGCGGGGGTATTCCAGCAGTTCGGCCACTTCCAGGAACAGCTTGATGTTGCGGATGCAGTGCATCTCCAGCGTCATCAAGGCGATGATGCGCGTTGCCAGGTCCAGCGCGGCCAGGGAGCGATCCTGGAACGAAGCCGGCGTGTCCACCACAATAAAGTCGAACTCCTGTTTCATGCCCTCAAGGATCGCCCGCAAGTGGTCGGCGGTGACCAGTTCGCCCCGCTGCGGATCGAGGGGCGCCAGGAGGACCTTGATCTGCGAGGTGTGCGTCGCCAGCACATCGTTGAGCAGGTCGCGATCGAGCTCCTCGACCCTTTGCGCCAGTTCGACGATCGTCTTTTCCGAGCGCAGGTTCAGGATCACGCTCTGATCGCCAAAGATGCTGTTGGCATCCACCAGGGCCACTTTCTTGTTGGTGAGCTGGCGGATGGCCACCGCCAGGTTCGCCGCTACCGACGAGGTCCCGACGCCCCCCTTGGGGCTGAAGACCGCGATAATCTGCCCCTCGGCAATGCTCTCGCCCACCGTCGCCACGCCGGGGCCGGCGCCCCCTGCCACCGGGCGCGGCCGCGTCGCGGCCCGTTTGTGGACATGCCGGATGGACTTGTACAGGTCATCGGCGCTGATCGGCTTGGTCAGAAACTCGCGTGCCCCGGCCAGCATCGCCCGCCGCAGGTAGTCCGTTTCGCCCTGCACGCTCATGATGATGACCTGAATCGCCGGGTCCTGGCTGAGTATCGCCTCGGTGGCCGCGATGCCGTCCATGTCCGGCATATTGATGTCCATCAGCACAACATCGGGGTGGTGCTGTTTGGCGAGCGCCACGGCTTCGCGGCCGTTGCCGGCCTTTGCCACGACTTCGATGTCTTTCTCAAAGAAGAGCAACTTCTCAAGCTGATCGCGCGTGTCGACAATGTCGTCAACGATCATCACCCGGATCTTCTCGCCGTCGGTCATGGAACAAACTCCTCACTTGTGGCCGGGGATTGGCGTCTGACGATGCCCGGGCGGGCAACGTGGCGTGCTCGGGGCAGGCACGGCGCCTCAATGCGCCCCCACAGGGGCCGGTTAGTGTCTCTATTATACCTCTTTGCCCGTACCACGCCAGTGGTATGCCTTTTCAGGTTGCAGCTCCCAACGTGAAACTATGGGGAAACCGGGTTTCCCCACGCTCCTCCCTGAAGGGAAGGTGTGGGAAGGCACAGCCCTCCCCCGCCGGGAGCATGTGAGGAAACCGGGTTTCCTCGCGCCCCCGGGCGCAACTGAGGGGGCTGCCGTCCCTGAGTCTCCCCACCTTCGCGGTGCAGGCTTACCTGAACTCACGGCACGCGGGTAGGCGCCGGGGTGCGCGTCGGCTCGGGCGTGAAGGCCGTATCTTCGCTCACCACCTGCGGCGGCAAGGCGTAGGGCAGCGGCAGCCCGAACTCGGAGATCAAGAGATCCAGCGTCGCGCCGATGGTCGGCTCGAAGGCTTCGTCGCCTGCCCCGCGCAGCACCAGCACCATACGCGCGTTCGAGGCCAGGGCGAACTCCATCAATTCCACTTCCTGATCGTTCAGCGCCAGCAGCAAGGTCCAGGTGCCAGCGGTGATCGCGCCGGAAGCCTGCCCGCTCGCCGGGTCGATCGGCTGGCCCGAGGCGTCCACCTGCGGCAGGCTTCCGCTCGATTCAGGCCCCGCTCCTGGCTCCGGCGTTGCGTCGGTAGCCACGGGCGGGCGCACGATCTGCAGCACCTGCGCCCGCTGAACAATCGTCTTGGTACTGTTGAGGGTGAGGTCGTTCAGCGAGCGTTCGGTCACCGGCACCTGCGCGCCACCCTGCTCTTCAATCCGCCGCCCGGTCGGGTACGACTCGCGCCGGGGCACGCTGAAGGTCGCCACCACGTCAACGAAGTCGCCGGGCACGATCCGGTCGGCCACGCCCGAGAGGTTGTTGACGATGAACGGATAGGCTTTGTCGCGCGCCCGGTCAGGCTCGGCGGTGGGAATCTGCTGGGACAGGCCCGGTTCGGTCAAGCCTGCTTTGACGATGAACTCGTTAGCCCGGAATGGGCGCGTGGTGAGCTTGCCCACGATCTCGCCGGTCCGCGAGAAGTTCTGATCGGGATCGAACTCCGTCTGGGGGATCGTGATCACATCGAGCAAGGTGGTGTCGGCGATCAGCGTATTGGCGGGGATGTCTACCCGCGCGCGCACGATCTCGACCTCCGGCGCCTCGGTGGGGAGGGCCGGGGTTGGTTGCGCCCCCCCGATCAGTCCGCCTCCGCCGGGCTGCTGGAGGAGAAAGAACAGGGCGGCAGCGCCGACGAGCAGGATCAGACCGATAAGCAGAATGATAATGCCACCACGCCGCATACAAGAACATCCTTCCTATCAGGGGCTTCGCCGCACAACATAGAGTGCATTATAACTGTGAAATGAACTATGCGTTCTAACATGAACATAGGGGAAACCAGGTTTCCCCATCCCTCTGCCTGTAGGGGCGGCAAGCCCTCCTCACCGGGAGGGTTTGGGAGGGCGCAGCCCTCCCAAGAATACGTATTTTCATTCTGGCGTTGTGCGCCTCGCGAGTGGGGCCTGAGGTGAACAGATGAGGAAACCAGGTTTCCCCATGCCCCTGCCCCGCCGGGGTCTCAAACAATCCTCGTGCCGCCGGGAGGGTATGGGAAAGCCGGGTTTCCTCATACCCTCCTCCCGGAGCACCTGCCGGCGCTAGCGTCGCACCAGCGGCAGGTACAACTCGTTATTCGGCGCGGTCGGATTGGTGACCGTGAAGTTGATCACCCAGGGCTGGTTGGGCGTCGGTTGCGCGTTCTGCTCCTCGCCGCGGTTGTTGGCCTCCCCGGCTGTGCCTTCGCTGACGTAGTTCCACGGGTCAATTAACACCGCCACAGCGTAGTTGCCTGGCTGGCGGAACAACACGCGCACGTCGTCAATCGGCACGCCGACGACGCCGCCACTCTGGATCAACTGGCCCTGCTCGTCGCGCACCCGTGTCCAGCGTTGCGGGTTGCCGGTCGGGTCTCTTCCCGTGCGCAGATCCATCCGCGCGCCTGGCGTCATCTGGTACTTGAGCACCTGGTACATCGCCACCACGCAGTCGGGGAAAGTTACATCGGGCATTGGCACCCCTGGAATGTTGCTGGCGTTGAGGGTCGGCGGCGGTTGCCCGATGTCGGTACGCCGCACGCACAGCCCTACCCAGAAGCCCGTATTGTCCGCCGGGCCGGTGGAAGCAGGGGCGGTGCTTTCGATACCCTGAGTGCTCAGGTTCTGGATCTGCACGTTGAAGGTTGTCAGACCACCGCTCGTGCCTACCGTGGCCGTGAAGTCCTTCAGCCGGATGTCGGGGGTGCCCGTGGGCAGGATCTTCTCAATGACCACGCGGAACAGCTTCGGCGTGTCGCCAGCGCCGCCCGCCCCTGGCTGGGCCGCGCGATCGCCGCTCAACCCGTTCTGCAGGAAGCGTGCCCGGTATTGCAGACAGGTGGCAACGATATTGCTGTCGCGCAGCGAGAACACGTTCTCGCCGCTGGCCCGGCTCGAAAAGCCGGAGTCGAGATCGCCGTCCAGCGTGGTCCATGGGGCGCTTTCGGGGAACACCGACTCGTCCGGGCAGTTCGGGTTTGCGCCATTAACAACCCGGAATTGCAGCACCAGGTCGGCGTTGGGATTGTTCTGACGGCTCACGTCGGCGTACCAGCGGACGGAGAGCACCCGCGCGTCATTGTCGCGCTCGCTGGCGCGGATACTCACCGGGAAGACGTGGGAATAGAACCAGCCTTCGTTGGCGCGGCTCTGCAGGGTGACTTCGTTGAGGCCGCCCAGGCGCCCGCGGAAGAGCGAGCTGGTCGGAAGGCCGTTGCGGTCGTTGCCGCCCGCCACGAACACCCAGGCCGAGCCGAGAGAGTCGTTGCCGCTGGGGTTGTCGGGCGGCGGCAGGGCGTCCATCAGTACTGCGCTCATACTGTAGCGCCCGTCGGTTACGTCGGTCACCGGGAGCACGTTCGGCCCGGCGTTCCCGATGAAGTACTGGGTAGCCCCCGGAACGCGCTGGAGGTCCATCTGATCGTCGTGGACCGCGGTCTGCACCCGTGCCGAGACGCCCGTGGCCCCGCGGCCGCCGATTGCGTAGAGCCGGTTGTTGTAGGCCACGCTCGCCAGGCTGTAGCGCCGCTGGCCCTCCAGACTCACCTGCTCGTTGTTGCTGTTCGGGCGGTCGCTCCAGGTGATCACGCCGTTGGCAGGGTTGACCGCACCGCGGAAGACAAACTCATTGATGTCGTTGGGGTTGTTGCTTAAACGCCCGCCGGCCACGAAGATGGCGTGCCGCCGCTCGTTGCCCACAATCGTGGTCGCCGCCGCGGCCGTGTGCTCGAAGAGACCCAGGGCCGTCGTCGGCAGCGGCAGGTCTGCCGCTCGCGCCCAGACGCCCTGCACTGGCAGGGCGCCGCCAACCGGCGGGGCGCTGAAGCTGCCGTCGGCGTTGACCTGGGTGTAGAGCACGGCCCGCGAGTACAGGTTGCGCGTCGAAGAGGGAGCGCCCACGAATCCCTGGTAGGCCGCTATGCCCCCGATCACGTAGAGGAAGGCCCGGTCGGGCGCCACGCGCACCAGCACCGCCGCGGCGCTCTCCAGGCCTAGCTGCCGGGTGGCGAAGCCGGGGCCGCTGATGGTGACATTGGGGATCTCGGTGAGCTGCGGCGTCGGGCTGGGCAGATACAGAGGATCGCGCCAGGTGAGCGTGTCGCCATTAACCACGCCGACCTGGATCACCGGGGTGGATAGATCCTCCACGTGGCAGCCACTGGCCGAGGCCAGCACACTGCCGCCGATCACAAACAGGTAGCCCGTCTCGGGGCCGGTGGCCATAGCCGTCACCGCCGCGCGGGTGCGCGCCGGGCCGGGGTTTTGGGCGCCCTGGCATGCCTCGGGCGGGGTGATCATCTGCACCGGGGGCAGGGCGCTGCGCAGCCAGTTCTCGTTGCCGAAAAAGCGCCCATCGGTGATGCCGTGGGGCGTGGCGCCGCCGGTGACCTGGTTGAAGTTGGCCCAGTAGACATACGGATTATTGGGAGGGGTCGAACCCGAGGCGCGGGTGCCGCCGGCCACGAAGAGCCGCTTGCCGATCACCGCCGCGCCGGCGCCTGAGAGCGCCTCGGGCAGACCCACGCCTGCGCTCTCCCAGGGGTTGAGGAAGCCGATGGGGGCCAGTTGCACGGCGCCGGCTTGGTCGCGGGTATCGCTGGCATCGCGGTCAGGTCCGAGCGAGGTGCGGTAGAACGAGCCGCGGGCAAACTCTTGCTGCCCGTTGTCGAGGTCCTGAAAGATACCCTGCTGGGCGCTGGCGTGGTGAGCGGGGGCCAGGGCCATAAGCGCCGCGACGATGACCATGAGATGCAGAAGCGCAATATGTCGCCGCGCGCGGTGTTGTGCCATCACGGGCTACCTCCTGGGTTAGTACTCCGTCCCCGTAAGGCCAGAGCGCGGGTCTGTCCGATCCTTGCAGCCTTACCGGGAGCGGACTGCGTTGAACGCTCGCGCCCAGTCGCTCAGGCGACCGGGCGTTGTTCGGGTGCAACCGCCGGCGCCGGGCCTATCATACCCGATGGTTGCTACCAGCGGTCAGGGTGTGGGGCAACCGGGCTTCCCTATGCCCCGCCCTGGGGGACGGCGCAGGAGTGTGGGGAACCCCGGGTTCCCCACGTTTCAAACGTGTCGGGCGGGCCTGGGAGAGCTGACCCTCCCAGACCCTCCTGTCAGATCGCGTGCGGGAGCGCCTGGCGTTCCCGCGTTGGGACGAAAGATGCCGCGCCTCGACCTCAGTTCGTCGCGCAGACGTCGCCAAAGAGGCGGAGTTGCAGATCCTGACGCATTGTCTGCGTGAAACTGCCCACAGTGGTATTCGGCGCGACGTTGATCACGATGTCGGAGACGGTCTCCTCATTCTGGTAGATCAGGCTGTAGCGCCGCGGGCCAACATTGGGCGGATCGAGCGGATGGCGATAGAACAGATAGGGTTGGAGCCGGTACGAGCCTGCTGGCAGGCGGTCGAAGCGGTAGCTCAAGGCGCCGCCGCGGCTAGCATCGGCGCGGATGGGAGCGCGGTACGTCGTGCCGGTGCTCTGGTCGGTGAGGATAACCTCGCCCACGTTGGGGTACTGGAGGCTCCCCACGGCCTGGAAGTTCGACGCAGGGACGACATTAGTCCATGCAGCGTCAGAGCGCGGTTCGCACAGGCCGGTTTCGATCTGAGTGTTAATCGCCAGCATAATCGAGTCCACATTGGTGCGCCCGCTAGAGTCGCGCTGCAGTTCCCGCGCCGAGAAGAAGTAGCTGGGGAACGAGGCAATGCCGTCGCGCAGGCCCGTATCGGGAATATTCGACAGGGCGACCGCATAGACCTCGATCCGGTTGGCCTGCAGATCATTGCGGCTCACCTGCACGGCCTGGGTAATGGGCCGGTCAAGGCCGGCGGGGATGCTGCCACTCTCGATCGTCCGCCCGCCGAACTCGGTGGTCTGGCAGTTCGCCATTTCGATCACCAGCGGAGTGCGGCAGACGTGACCGCTGGGATAGGTGGTCTCATCGCTTGTCCCGTAGCGCAGGTTGTTGGCGTTGCGATTGAGCAATTGATTCGACACACCGTCGGTGACGAAGATCACCGCCCGCTTGTACTCCCAGGTCTGGCCGTTATGGGTGACCGTGCGCGGGGCGTTGTTGAGGACCAGCGATGCGCGGTACAGGCCGGCGGCGCCGTTGGTACCGCCATCGGTTCGATAGGGGTCGTTGTTGTACATGCCCGCATTGCGGATAGCGGTGATCAGAGCGTTGGTGTTATTCGAGAAGTTCTGGTTCGAGCCGAAGTTACTGACGAAGCTCGACGGCACCTCATGGTCGTACCAGACCAGGGCCATCCGGTCAGTCGGACGGGAGGGGTCGTACTCGGCGTTACCCGGCATATTGGTCGAGCGTACCAGGGCCTCGAGGGCATTCTTGGCCACGGTAATGCGCCGCTCCTGCACGACGCTCCACCAGTAGTCCGGGCCGGTACCCGTGACCTCGATACGTGGCGCGCCGGGCGGGGCCTCGGCGCACTGCCACCAGCGGCGCTGGGGATCGACTGCGGGCGGGTCGCTCACCGTGGTGAGGTCACAGCGGCCATCGAAGTCCGCGCTCATCGAGCCGGAGACGTCGAGCACCACCACGTACTGGATGGGTCGGCGCGACTGGGGCCGGTACTGGTATTCGGGCCAGATTGACACCGAACCGACCAGTTCGACCACGCCCTCGGTGTTCGGGTCAATCACACCGGTGTAGAGACAGGCGCGCTGCTGCGGGCGCGCGTCGCCCAGGAATATAAAGTCGAGCCACTTGTCATTGCGCGTCTGGCCCTTACCCACCAGGACGAAGAGGCCCAGGCGCACGATGTGGAAGCGCGAGTTGTCGCCCTGCAAAACGGCATTGCTGTGAATGGGCAGCACCATGCGCGTGCCGACGCGGATATGCTCATCAAGCGCATCTCGCACATCGTTTGAGTTCATATAACCAGTGGCGCCCCAGACCCAGTCGCCCACGTTGAGCGTGCCGGGTTGCTCAGGGTAGGTCGCGGGGCGATCCTGGGGGGTGGGCCAGGGCGCCTCTTCGAAGCCCTCGCTCAGATTGCCTTCGCCGGTAAGGCTGGCAGCCAGGCGCGGCTCGCTGGTGGCGCCGGGGATGCTGTCGCGCCAGCGCAGCCAGCTAAAGTTGCCCGGCGTCGTCGAGCCACTCACGATCACGCGCATCGCGGTGAAGCGCCCGGAGAGATCGGGGCTGTCGTAAGTGACCTCACGCCAGTTCTGATCGGGGTTGTTGGGATTGATGAAGCGATTGCCATCAATCACCTGGCTGCTGATCGTGATCGGATAGACTCCGGCGCCGCTGGCGCAGGTGCCGGCGTGGGCCAGGGCGTTGATTGGCAGGTCGTCGCGGCCAACCACGCGGGCGAAGGCTGTGTCCACGCGGCCCCGCAGGTCCACCTGAATGAAAGCGACGTTATTGGGAACCGGATTGGTATCGTTGGTGATGAATGGCGAGCCATTCCTGATCGGGCGGCCCTGGGCATCGAGATACATCGCCTGCAATGTAAGCTCGTCGCGCTGCGGTTCGGCGCCGGGGGCCGTTACCTGCACGCCGTGAGCGCTAAGTGAATTGACAATCGACTGATAAACGATGCGGTTGGTAGTGACCTGCGAGCGTGTAATGTAGGTATTCATCCCCGCCAGGGCGGCGCTATTAGCGGCGGTTACCGCGCGCCGTTCCTCGGAGAAGGTATTGCCAACATCAACCGACAAACCGACCATGCCGACGATAACTGCGATCATCAAGCCAATCAGCGGCAAACTCTGACCGCGGGTGCGGGGTTGCGCGATAAAACGTCTGCTACGTGCGTTCCCCATCGAGATCCCTCCGTTTGGTACTGGATTGCTGGCGAGAGTGCGCGGACGAATCGGAGCGCACGGGGCCTACCAGAATCTTTTCTTCTCCGTACACAACAACTTTGTAGCCGCGAAACGAACCACCCGACTGTTGGGGTCGCCTGACACCCCGCCGGGCAAGGTTGTGGGGGAACCCGGTTTCCCCGATGGTCATAGATCTCCCGTGAGGACTGCGCCCTCCCAAACCCTCCCGGTAGGGTTTAAGGGCGGACAGAACATCCGAGCCAACGTGGCGTATACCGCATTAGAACGTCCCCGCGCGCGGCTCTGGTCTCCCCGCTTCGACAAGCTCAGCGCAGGCTCTCCAGCGAAGCTGGAGAGGGGGAGGGGGCGGGAGCCACCCAGCGCATCCCCACGCCATCACGCCCGTCGGCGCTCATACGTTCTGTCCGCCCCTGAACCCGGCAGGGAGGGCTTGCCAACCCCCTGGGCAGGGGGTGGGGAAACCCGGTTTCCCCATATGTCAGGTGTGTAGCCTGACGTGCCGGATGCGCCACTCATTAATTTACAGGAGTATTGGCATACGAACTTCGGATCGGCATCACGGACACTGCCTGGAGCCGCACACTATTGCCGAAGGCGGGCGCCAGGGGAAAGATGAACTGGTAATCGGTGCGAACCGTGACCCTGATCCAGCAATTTTGCCCACCGGCCTGCATGCCCACGCCGCGCACATTGGTGGGGCATGCGAGGTTCAGATTCTGTGGATTGCTACCTCCGCGCAACTCGATCTGAATATAGGCATTCGGGTTCGTCCAGTCGGTATGGACGGCGCGGCCGGTTTCGAACTCGTCCCAGACGCCGTTGTTGTCCAGGTCGCGCAGATTGGCGAAGCCGCTGGACTGCGGGCCGCCGGCGCCACGCACGCGGCGGACGATCTCGGCATAGTTGAGATCCACCCGTTGCAACTGGCCGTTCTGCATCACCTGCACCGGGTAGCTGCCGAAGCTGGCGCCCTCCTGGGCGGCCGCGCGCAGGCCCTGGAGGGTAAAAAAGATCAGGCCCAGATCAACCGCAGCGGCGAGGAGGAAGAAGAGCAGCGTGCTGGCGAGCACCAGTTCCACCAGCGCCTGACCCCTGGCGCGAGACTGGCGACGTAGCTTACGAAGTCGGCGCAACATGGATCAATGCTCCTACTGGTTCAACTCACGCCATTCGGCCATATTGCGGGCGCAGGCCACCCCGGCGGGGCGGGTAGGGTCCATTCCCAGGTTCTCGATTGAGCGCCGCTGGATAACCCGCAGGGTGATGGTGCCTTCACTGCCGCCGATGCGCAGCAACTGGAAGAGCGGCGTCAGCCCGGTGACGGGGTAGCTGATCTCCACCTCGATCGGCCCCCGGTCGCGCAGGTTGCGGGTATTGCCGCCGTTGGGGTAGCGGATGGTCACAAAGTCCACAACCCTGCGATTCCGGTTGATATCGCCCGAAAAGAGGGTCGTATCGCTCTCTATTGCTGCCAGGATCGTATTGACGCAGGCATCGCCGCGGAAGCCGGGGTAATCCGAGTCCGCGGGCGGGTTGGTGCGATAGGCCAGCCAGGACTCGTAGGGGGGAACCTGGGCGGCGGCCTCAGCCCCGTTACGGGCGGCTTGAGAGACGGTTGAATAGGCCCAGATGATATACCCGAACTCCATGATGCCAAAGAGCACCAGGAGCATGAATGGCAGGATCAGCGCCATTTCGACGATTGATTGACCAGTGTTTCGGCGATCCATACGCTCCTCACGCTCCTCCGCGATACGCGATCGTAGGCCGATTATAAGTCAGGCGCTTTTGAAGGCTCAATAGTCAAAAGGTACCGAGTGAGACGAAAATGGGGAAAATCGGGTTTTGCCTTTCGTGGCGGGGCGCAAGCCCTCCGCACCGGGAGGGTTTGGGCAGGCGCAGCCCTTCCGGGAGCAATGATGTTCATTACCGGCAGGAGGGTGGGGAAACCTGGTTTCCCCACCCTCCCTGAGCTGGATCAAACTGTACCCGCAACCTCAGTTCGTCGCGCAGACATCGCCAGCGAGGCGAAGTTGTAGATCCTGGCGGATCACGCGCGAGAAGCCGCTCACGCTGGTATCCACGGTCACATTGACCACAATATCGGCCCGGGTCTCATTGTTCTGCTCGATCAGACTATAGCGACGCGGGCCAACGCCGGGCGGATCGAGCGGATGGCGGTAGAACACGTAGGCTTCAAGGCGGTAGGAACCGGCGGGCAGGCGGTCGAAGCGATAGCTCAGTTCGCCGCCGCGGCTGGCATCGGCGCGGATGGGGGTGCGGTACTGGGTGCCGGTATTCTGGTCGGTGAGAATGACCTCGCCCACATTGGGATAGGTCAGGCCGGCAACGGGCCGGAAGCCCGCCGGGGGGATGGAACTGGTGCGGGGATCGGCGCGACGCTCACAGAGACCGCTCTCGACGATGTTATTGATCGCCTCCATAATCGCGTCAACATTGGTGCTGCCATCAGCATTGCGCTGCAACTCCCGGGCTGAGAAGAAGTAGCTGGGGAACGAGGCAATACCGTCGCGCAGACCGGTGTCAGGGATGTTCGACAGCGCAACCACGAAGATCTCGTACTGGCGCGATTTCATCTGTTCGCTCACATTGACCGCCTGCGTGATGGGTCGATCCAATCCGGCAGGGATAGTGCCCGAGGCGACCGTCCGGCCGCCGAAGCCGGTGGTCTGGCAGTTGGCCATCTCAGGCGCGAGCCAGGTATGGCAGACGTGGTCGCGCGGATAGGTATTCTGGCTGCTCCAGCCGACGCTCAAATTCGGCGCATTTGGGCTGAACAGAAAGTTCGCAACACCATCGGTGATGAAGATGACCGCCCGCTTGTACTGCCAGACTTCGCCATCGGTATGGGTCACCGTGCGCGGGGCGCGATCCAGCACCAGAGAGGCGCGGTAGAGGGCAGCGGCGCTGTTGGTGCCACCCTGGGAGAGGTAAGTATTTCGGGTGCGGTGGGTCGTTGCCTGTCGCGTAACAGCGTCGATGAGCTGGCTCGGGTTATTCGAGAAAGCCTGGCCGTTGAAGTCACCAACAAAGCCTGACGGTACTTCCTGATTGAACCAGACCAGGGCCATCTGATCTGACGGACGGGTGGGGTCGTAGTCGGGGTTGCCGGGCATGTTGGTTTCTTCAATCAGGCGTTCGAGGGCCTTCTTGGCCACATAAATGCGGCGGTCGCGTTCGTTGCTCCACCAGTAGATCTCACCGGTGCCCAGCACTTCGGCGCGCGCAACTGGCCAGTCAGGATCGGCCGGCACCTCGGCGCACTGCCACCAGCCGCGCTGCGTGCCATTGATATGCCCCTGACCATTCTGGTTTCGGTAGTAGTTAGCATTGGGGGCGTTGGCATCGAATACATCGCACTGGCCGGCAAAATTGGCGCTCATCGAACCCGAAACGTCAAGAATGACCGCATACTGAACCGGCGGGCGGCGTTCAGGCTGCACGCGGTATTCGGGCAGGAACGCGACCGAGCCGGCCAGGCCCACCTGACCGTCGTTATTTGCCGTGGGGGCATACAGACAGGCGCGCTGTTGCGGGCGCGGATCGCCGAGGAACATCAGGTCCAGCCAGCGGTTGTTTCCTGTTTGCCCCTGACCGAGGATCACAAAGAGGCCAAAGCGCACGATAAGGAAGCGCGAGTTATCACCGTCGCGAAAGGCTTCGCGATGGATGGGCAGGATCATGCGCGTGCCCAGGCGAATGTGCTCATCAAGGGCCGCCTGCACATCACTGGAGTTCGGCCAGGCAGTGCTGCCCCAGACCCAATCGCCGGGAGTCAGCGCGCCCCGTTCGGGAGGGTAGACCCCGTCGGGCCGGTTCTGCGAACTGGGCCAGGGGGCCTCCTCGAAGCCTTCACCGAGGTTGCCCTCCCCGCTCAACGAGCGGGCCAGGGTAATGGCGCTGCGCGCGCCAGGGACATCGTTGCGCCAGCGTAGCCAGCCGAAGTTGCGGGCGCTCTCGTCGCCTATCACCACGCGCATAGCCGTGAAGCGCCCGGAGATGTCGGGGCTGTCGTAGGGCGCTTCGCGCCAGTTGAGAGTGGGATCGTTGCTGCGGACGAAGCGATTGCCGTCAATCATACGGGTGTTTACGGTGATGGGGTAGTAGCCCGAACTACTGGTGCAGGTGCCGGCATAGGCCAGCGCATTGATCGGCAGGTCGTTGCGTCCGACGATACGGGCGAAAGCGGTATCAACGCGGCCCCGTATGTCCACCTGAATGAAGGCGACGTTATTCGGAACCGGATTAGTGTCATCGGTGATGATACCATCATTGAGCGGGCGGCCCTGGGCGTCGAGGTAGCGGGCCTCGAGGGTCAGCTCATCAGGTTGCGGTTCGGCGCCAGGGGCCGTCACCTGCACGCCGTGGGCGTTGAGCGAATTGACGATCGAGGTGTAAACTATCCTGTTGGTGGTGCTCTGGGAGCGACCGATATAGGTGTTCATCCCCGCCAGGGCAGCACTGTTGGCGGCGGTAACGGCGCGCCGCTCTTCGGAGAACGTATTGCCCACATCAACCGACAGGCCAACCATGCCAACAATGACGGCGATCATCAGGCCGATCAGGGGCAGGCTCTGGCCCGGGGTGCGGGAGCGTGCCGCGCGGCGTCTGCTGCGTGGGTTCCCCATCGGGATTCCTCCGTCCGTCTGACTGCTAACGTGACTGTGGGGAAACCCCGTTTCCCCAACCCCTGCCCACGGGAGTGAGAGGATCCGGGCGGGTGAAGCCCTTCAGAATCCTCCCTGCGTCGTGCCGTGGCGAAAAGGCGCAATGGCGCCCTGGCACTTCTCTACCGGGCGGATGGCGACAGGTACAACCGGCCTGGCAGTTGAAAACTGGCAGGTAGCGCCGCTGTTGGGGGATGGGATGCAGGCTGGAACGGCCCGGAAGAGCGAGGGCCCTTCACGGCAACTGGCGCTGCGTGCGTGCAGGCTTCACCGCGCGTCCGGGAAGATGGGGGGAGGGACGAACTGGTGGGATGGGTCAGGTAGGACGGATGCGACGAAGCGGTTCACTAAACCGGCGACGCCCTGCGTCGCCTGGAAACGGATCATATCGACCGCAATAGCGACCATTCGGAGCGCCTGCTACCGTGGATTTCGATAGTGGCGCCTGGCTTTGCCGCCGTCTCGATGGGAGCACGGGGTACTCACTCGATACGGCGACCGGTAGGGTCTTCCTTACTAATGCGTATTCTGCACTGAATTATACGGGCGCAACCTGCGACCCTCAATAGTCAAAAGGTACCAGGTTAGCAAGCAGAGGCGTTCCTGAAACACGGGGGAGCCGGGCTTCCCCACGCGCCTGCCTAGCGGGGCGCCAGGTGACCCCAACAGCGGTTGGGGTATGGGGAAACCGGGTTTCCCCCCACGCCTCTGCCCGTGGGGAGGGTCTGGGAGGGCGCAGCCCTGCCAGGACCATTTCCATCTTGTCTGGATGCGGCGCAGCCGCATGGACGCCTGACAGAACATAAGAAAAAGCGGATTTCCCACACTACCCGCGCCGGGAAGGGTACGTGTTCACACTTCTCCTGGGAGCGCCGGCATCTTGCCCGCATCCAGGCCCTTGCGGGCGGGACGCCCGCGCTCCCGGGGTAACGCCTTACCCCAAATGTGAACACGTACGGGAAGGACTCCTCTTGCACAAAAGGCAAGCTACGAGTATTATTCGCACCGTTACCGACCGGACGGCGCGTGACGGCGTCGTGCCGCGCCAGCACCAATGATGATCCTGGGGAGGTGATACCAGTGGACCGCTTTGAACTGCTCGCCGCGCTTGAGGAAGGATTGGAGAACGGGCGGATCTCGCCCCAGACTGCTGCCTATATTGCCGCCGAACTGTTTGGTATTGATGCCTATGAGACGGGCTATCATGAATGGGATATGCCCCCATCGCGGTTGGAGGAGTCTGAGCCGGCGCTGTCGGCCGATTAGATTTTGTTTCATTCCGAAAACGTCAGGTTTGCGTCAGGCCCTTGTGGGGCTGCGCCGCATACCACAAAGCTGTAAAAGGCTCGTTCCAGGAGGGCTGCGCCTTCCCGAACCCTCTCCACCGGGAGGGATGTGGGGGACCGGGTTTTCCCTGAATATGCTTGGCGACGGGCTGCGCCATGTACTGCGCAAACTCGATTGGTGAGGGCATAGAGCGTGTCAGGGATCATTCCCGCCTCTGTGCCCTTTGTGTCTTCCTGAAGGGGGTTCCGGGTGTCCATTCTCGACCTGGTGCGACTGAACTTGCTCTCGCCGATGGTGCTCGCGTTCGTGCTGGGGGGTATTGCCACACTGGTCCATAGCGATCTCAAGTTTCCCGAGGAGTTGTACATTGGTCTATCAATTTACCTGTTGTTTGCGATCGGCTTGAAAGGCGGCGCAGCCCTCTCCGAGACGCCCTTCTCCACTATTCTGATGCCGGCTCTGGCGACGCTCGCGCTCGGGGTGATCATTCCCGTGGTGGCGTACGTGATTCTGCGGCGTCTGGGCGGCTTCGAGGTCGCCGATGCGGCAGCGCTGGCCGCGCATTATGGCTCGGTTTCCGCAGTGACTTTTGCCGCCGTGCAGACCTTCCTGGAGGCGCTCAAGGTGCCCTATGAGGGCTTCACTCCCACCCTGGTCGCCCTGCTCGAGGTGCCGGCGATCATCATAGCGCTGCTGATCGCCCGTGTGGCGATGGGACAGGGCGGCAACTGGGGCGAGGTGATCCGCGAGTTGCTGGCCGGCAAGAGCATCCTCCTCCTCCTCGGCGGTCTGGTGATAGGCTTTCTCGCCGGACAGGCGGGCTTGAAGCAGGTAGCGCCGTTGTTTGTGGACCCCTTCAAGGGGGTATTGACTCTGTTCTTGCTCGAAATGGGTATGGTCGCAGCGCGGCGGTTGGGCGATCTGCGCAAGGTGGGGATGTTTCTGGTGGGATTTGGTATCATGATGCCGATCGCCTCCGGCATCGTCGGGATCTGGCTTGGCAGCCTCACGGGTCTCTCGCCCGGTGGCGCAGTGGTACTGGGCACCCTGGCAGCGAGCGCATCCTACATCGCGGCCCCCGCCGCCGTGCGTATTGCCTTGCCCCAGGCCAACCCGAGCTACTACCTGACCGCCTCGCTGGCGATCACCTTTCCGTTCAACCTGGCCGTCGGCATTCCGCTCTACTACGCATTCTCCAACCTGTTCTTCTGAGGCGGAGGGATCGAGGGCTGTGGGGAGGACACGGCCTTCTCAACGTAGGGAGGAGGCGCCCGGTGAAGAAGCTCAAACTGGTGACAATCGTCGCCGAGTCCGTGCTCGAAGAGCGACTGTTGCGTGAACTCCGGCAACTCGGCGCCAGAGGCTACACCGTGGTGATGGCCCGCGGCGAGGGGACGCGGGGCATCCATGCCAGCAGTTGGGAGGGCCCCAACCTGCGCATCGAGACGCTGGTCTCCCCCGAGGTCGCCGAGCGGATCATGTCGCACGTGGCGTCACACTATTTTGCCGACTACGCAGTGATTGTCTACAGTGTAGATGCCGAAGTGATCCGGGGCGAGAAGTACCTCTGAGGTGAACATAGCCCGCCCGCGGGAGGGTTTGAGCGTAGAGGCGCGGCGCCACCGCGCCTCTACGCCCTCCCGGAAGATCTTCTGCTGAAGAAACTGTTACCTCCCCGGTTCCGCGCCGCGGTTGCCGGCCCGGGCTTTGCGGCAGACTGACCGCCCTCGAGATCTCCGGGTAGCCGCGTCATTGAGAATTGCTCATCTACCGGCACCTGTTGATGACCAGTCATTGCATTGACATGCGTCATTGAAGCGTATACCATGAGCGCAAACAAAGAGATGTTTGAGATTGGTTCGCGTTCCTTCTTGGATTGATACAACGCGAACCTTTAATTTTTGTTTTTAGATTTGGATATCTATGCGACTTCGCCGTAGTCTGAAAAATAATGATTGCGGGAAGGCGCAGCCTGCCCAATCCTTTCCCCAGGCAGGGGGGTGGGGAAACCCGGTTTGCCCATCCTCCAACCGATGTTGAGGGCGCCCGGCGCCCCAGCAGGCAGGTGGGTGGAGAAAGCCGGTTTCCCCTACTTTAGTAGAGAAAAAAGTCAGGAGGCAGCAGATGCGCGCCAGACAACTCGGCGCGCACCGAAGTGGGGTCGCGGGTGACGGAGCTGATCACCGCTTCAATCCAGCGATCACCGGCCCGCCAGCGCACAATATCGCCCGGACGCAGATCGTAGTGCTCGGGGCGGGTAAAACTGGCGCTACAGTCAATGGTCAGACCGGAGGTTTCGAGCCGATCCACTGGCAGATCGGTATAGCGGTAGCCATAGTTGCGCCGGTAGATGGTCACCGTTATCAGGGAAGTCTGCGACATACGATAGAGTTGATGTGAGCCGCACCCGGTTTCGCCATGAACCACGGAAAGGAAAGGAGATTCTCGAGAGCGAACTGCGCCTTCCCACGCCCTCCCAGAAACGAGCCCCCTGCGGGGAGGGTTTGGGAGGGCGAAGCCCTCCCAAGAAAAACCTATGTTCATCGCGTCGTTGTGCCGCGCAGCCGCATGGATGGCTGCGGCGAACATAGGGGAAACCGGGCTTCCCCACCCCCCTGCCCGCCGCGCCTCTACGCCCGTCGGAGAGGGACTGCGGGTCCCCGCGACGCCATCCTATGCGTACCCATCGGGGTCACTTCTCGATGGCGTGTTGTTCTTTATTCGTATTGATGCCAAAAACGGCGTACAAAGGGCAAAAGCCCACAGCGGCGGTGGTGAGCATCGCCAGCGCCAGTAGTGCCGGCACGATCTGCCAGGCGCCGCCCGAGGGAGCGAACAGGGCGATCAATCCGAACACGGCTGTCAATACCAGACGAATATCGCGGTCGGAAGTGCCGAGGTTCTGCGGCATAGAAGCGCTCCTTGTGCATGACTTCACGATTTTTGTGACGAGGAGGATACCACGGAGAGCTTCAGGTGAGAGGTAAAGGACCGCTACCGGGCGTAAAGGGGTGACCACTCGCCTCTCCGATAGGAGCGGGGCGTAGGAATGAAAATATTTGTTCCTGGGAGGGCGAAGCCCTCCCAAACCCTCCCCGCTGGCAGGTTGTTTCCTGGGAGGGCGAAGCCCTCCCAGGCCCTCCCGGTGGGGAGAGCTTGCCACTCCGTGAGCGGGGGTATGGGGAAACCCGGTTTCCCCATACCCCTTGCATTAGCCTTCACCCTGCTGCGCCGCGGCAATTGTATGCTACAATAAGCGTGTTGTAGTGACACGGAGGCTCTGGCCAAAGCTATGAGCGACGTAACTTCTGATCATCCCGACACCAGTTCTGACGTTTTCGGTCTTGACGCTGTGCGTGAAGTGCTGCGCCTGATCAATGAGACCGACATCTCGGAGTTGTTGATCGAGCGGGGCGATGCCAAACTGCACGTCAAGCGTGGCGTTCCCCCGCAGCCGGCGCAACCTTTTGCCATGGCGCCAGTGCTGCCGACGCCGTTGCCGGCGTCCCTGTCCGGCGCGCCCGTACAGCCAATGTTCCAACCCGCTCCGGCGCCGGAAGGCCCCCCCGCCGAGATGCCTGCGGGGCACACGGTGCTCGCGCCGATGGTTGGCACGTTCTATGCTGCGCCTTCACCTAAGGATCCCCCCTTCGTTCAGGAAGGTGACGAGGTCCGTGTCGGCGATTCGATCGGTATCATCGAGGCGATGAAGATGATGAACGAGATCGAAGCTGACGCTGCCGGACGCATTGCGCGGATCCTGGTGAAAAATGGCCAGCCGGTGGAGTACGGCCAGCCGCTCATGGTGATTGAGCCGCTCTGAACCGCACACGGGTCGTCCGTGATGGGCGCGACTCATACGCGCTCATCGCGGGCTGCCCGCTCCCCGCATGCACCACGCCCTTTCCGTCAGTGAACTGAACAATTACCTCCGCGAACTGCTCGAAACCAACCCGCTCCTCAGCGATGTGTGGGTTGAAGGCGAGATCTCGGAGTTCAAGAGGCACGCAGCGTCCGGCCACTGCTATTTCAGCATCAAGGACGCCGAGGCGCTGCTCCGGGCAGTGATGTGGCGCTCAGCCGCTTCGCGCCTTCCCGCCCTGCCCCGCCCCGGCGAGGCCGTTCTGGTGCATGGCTACGTTTCGATCTACCCACAACGCGGCGATCTGCAACTCTACGCCGATATGCTCCTGCCGGCAGGTATGGGCATCCTTCACGCGCGCTTTGAGGAACTGAAGGCGCGCCTTGAGTCCGAGGGCTTCTTCAGTCTTGAACGCAAGCGCCCCTTACCCGCTCGTCCGCGCCGCATCGGGATCGTGACCGGCCCGCAGAGCGCGGCGTTGCACGATATGCTCACTGTGCTGGGCCGTCGCTGCCCGCTGGTCGAGGTGCTGGTGGCCCCCTGTCTGGTCCAGGGTGAACGGGCGCCGGACAGTATCGTTGCGGCGCTCAACAGCCTGTTCCAGGCCGGAGTGGACGTGATCATCGTGGCGCGTGGCGGGGGGGCGCTCGAGGATCTGTGGTCGTTCAACGATGAGGCGGTGGCGCGGGCCGTCTTCGCCAGCCCGGTGCCGGTCATCACCGGCGTTGGGCACGAGACCGATACGACCATCGTTGATCTGGTCGCCGATCTGCGCGCTCCGACCCCTTCCGCCGCCGCTGAACTGGTCGTGCCTGAACTGCCGGAGCTTGCCGCCGAAGTAGCCAGCGCGCGCGCGCGCCTCGATGCGGCCGCGCGCGCCTCCCTGTCCCTGCGCCGTGACCAGGTGGCCGAGGCCGCGCGGGTCGTTGAGCGCCATTCCCCCCTGCGGCGCGTGGATCGCGAGCGCCAGCAGGCGGACGACCTGGTGCGGCGGCTGGAACGTTCCGTAAGCGCCGCCATCCAGTTGCGCGGCGTGGCGCTCGCCGGGGTGGCCGGGCGCCTTCAGATCCTCAGTCCCCGTGCTACCCTGGCCCGGGGCTACGCTGTGGTGCGCCGCGCCGATACCGGCCAGGTGCTCACCCATCCGGCACAGGCCGCTCCGGCGACACCGCTGGCCATTACCTTGCGCGATGGTGAGCTGCGGGCCACGGTGGAGAACGGGGAGGGATAATACCATTTCAGATTGTAGATTTTGGATTGCAAACGGTCGCGCAAGGCGTCCAGAGGGGCTGTGACGCAAGGCTGCGCGCAGAGCGTAGAGATGCTCTGGAGGGCTACGCCCGCCCGCACCCTCATCCCGGGCAGCGGGCCGCAGAGGCTATGCCCGCCCGTATCCTCCCGAATCCTGATGCTCTTCGTGCCTTCGTGTGGAGTACGCATGAACGCTCAAACCCCGATGGAAAGCTACGAGACCCTCTATGCGCGCCTCCAGGCGGTCGTTGCGCGCCTCGAAGCGGGCGAATTGCCGCTGGCCGAGACCCTGCAACTCTACGAGCAGGGTGTGCAGCTTGCCGCTGAATGCCAGCGCCTGCTCGATGCCGCCGAGTTGCGCGTGCGCCAGTTGCAGGTTGCCGAACCGGGTCTCGACCTGCTGCCTTGAGAGCTGCGGTGCGTATCGAAGAACGCTACTATCGCTATCCGCGCCTCATCACCGCCGCGATTGCCTGGCTCTCGGCGTTGCTGGTCGTGCTTGCAATGGCGAATCTTGGCGCGACCCTCCTCCGCGGTCTGTGGGGTATCTACGGACGTGACGATACCTGGCTTGGCCCTCTTCCCTGGTTGCGCCCGGTAGTAACCTGGATCGCCAGCGGTCCCGGCACACGAGTGACGAGCCTCTGGGATCTGGCGCCTGTGCTGCTCGGCCCCCTGATCTGGGCGGCGCTGGCCCTGTTCGTGGCCTTGATGCTCCGCAACGCCTTTCCGGCGGTTCGTACCGCCTCGCAGGGTATGCTGGTAGAGTTTGCCGGTAGCTGGCTGCCCGTTCCCTGGGAAAACCTGGCGACATTGAAGGTAACGAGCGATCTGGCGGGCGAACGCTTCGTCGTGCTCGTCGAAACTAGCCCTCGCGACCTGACTGCCTGGCACCGCCTCTACAGCTTCTTCTACCGCTTCGACTGGAAGCCGGGGTTTTACATCACCTCGAATATCAACGAATTTGATACCCTGATCAAGACGATTCTTAATGAGAACCGTCGTGTGGCCCGGGCCATCGAAGGCGTCCGGGAAGTGCGACTCCAGGAAGAGGCCCGATCCCCGCTCTTTCAACTGATCCTGGGCCCTGGCGCGTTTTTCAGCCGCACCGAAGGCGCCACCGACGCCCAGCCGCCTCCGCCGGGCGCCCCGGTGCGCGCGGTCTACCCCTTCCGCGTTACGGCCATCCTGGCGACGGTCATCGCGCTGCTGGCCGCTGGCGCTCTCTGGAGCTACCTGGGGTACTGGGTGCGCTTTCTGGCGCTGATGCTGCCTGCGGTGCGGAATAGCCCTCCGTTTCGCTGGACCTACGGCGACGCGGGCTACGTCGAGCTGTACAATGCCTACCGGACCAGGGCGGTTCCGCTGTTCGGCGTTGAGGGGCGTCCTGATCTGCCTGCACCGTGGTGGGTGCTGATTGCCGCCCATCTGATGCTCCTCATTGCTATCCCGCTGATCATGTGGCTGGGTGGCCTCCTGCCGAACCTCGAGTCGCGCGAAGAGGGTCTGATGGTCCAGAACCGGCTCCGTCGCCGCTGGCGGCTCATTCCCTGGAGCCGCGTGCTGGCCCTTAAGGCGACGGAGGTGTCGGAACAGAGTTCGGTGCTGCTGCTCCAGGTGCGGGGCGGGCCGGGCAGCCGTCTGAGCAGTTTGCTCTACGATGGCACCCTGGCGCCGGGCACGCTCATCACTTCGGCGATTGGTGCATTCAAGCCGCTGGCGAGCGAGATGCTGCAACGCCTCGTGCGGCTCGAACAGGCCGGCGGTGCGCCCATCTTGCAACAGGAGGCGCGCTCGTGGCTGCTGTGGCTGGCCCTTGGCCGTCGTCCGGCCCTTGATGCGCTGGTGGCCGAAGCCCGCGCCGACGATGCGACGAAACGGCTCTCAGCCGCGTGGTTCTGGCCGGCTGCTCGCACCATGGCGCTCCTGGCGCTGTTGCCTGCCCTGTTGCTGCTGGCGCACGGGCTGCTCGGCGACCGCGTGCCTACCCCCGGGTTGGCGCTGGGCGTCCTCGGACTCTGGGTGTTCGGGATGCTGGAGTGGCCGCTGGTGGCGCTGACCACGATTCTGCTCGATGAGCGCACCGGCGGCGGTGAGGAGGACCAGCGGGCGCTGGCGCTCTACCCACGCAGCCAGACGCCCCGGGCGCTGCCGCTGCTGGGCGCGTTGCTGCTACTCGTCGTCGGCGCGCCGGTGCTGCCAGTGCTGGCGTGGGTCGGAGCGATCGTCTGGGCCTACTGGCTCACCGCGGGGCTGTGTGAGGCGCTCTACGAGTGGCGTGGCAGCCAGGTGGTGCTGGGCGGGCTGCTCCCGGTGCTCTGGCAATTGCTCTTGCTTCTCGGCTTCCTCGTGGTCACCAGATGAGCGCGGCGCCGTGCTGTAGCAGGGAGGCGAAGAAACCCCGTTTCCCCGTGTTCATATCAGAGATTCTCCCGGGAGGGCGCAGCCCTCCCAAACCCTCCCGGTGGGGAGGGCCTGTCACCCCGGCAGGCAGGGGGATGGGGAAACCCGGTTTCCCCATACTCATAGCGGCTGCGCCGCAACCCTCCTACCAGGGAGGGGCGTGGGGAAACCCGGTTTCTCCGCCAGAATGAAAATATTATTGTTCCTGGGAGGGCTGCGCCCTCCCAAACCCTCCCCGCTGGCGGGTTGTTTCCTGGGAAGGCGTAGAGGCGCGGCGGCGCCGCGCCTCTACGCCCAAACCCTCCCCGCGGGCGGGCTATTTTCACCTCAGGAGGCGAGTCATGCACCGAACCGTAGTCAGCACCGAACGCGCTCCGGCGGCCATTGGCCCCTATTCGCAGGCTATTGCCGCCGGAAATCTGATTTTCCTCTCGGGCCAGTTGCCGGTTGACCCGGCCACGGGCGAATTGATCGACGGCGATATTGCCGCGATGACGCGCCAGATCTTCAAGAACATCGAGACGGTGCTTGCCGCTGCCGGCAGCACACTGGGCAAGGTCGTGAAGGTAACGGTGTTCATGGCTGACCTCAACGACTTCCAGGCGATGAACGCCGCTTATGCCGAGTTCTTTCCGCACGACCCGCCTGCGCGCTCGACCGTACAGGTGGCCCGCCTGCCCCGCGATGCGCGGATCGAGATCGAGGCCATCGCCCTGGCCTGACCAGGAGCGAGAACCTCTGGCACGTTTACCGCGCGGGACCACCGCCCCGTATCTCGGCGCGGCGTCCAACGGTACAGATGTGATACCAGATGGTGAATATGGCAGCGCATTGGACAGCTCCACAGGCCCTTTGCGGAGGCGTGGAGCTGTCGAGATGAACTGGACACCAGGGCGTCTCCAGTGCCATCTGGTATAACCTGCTCTAACCGGAGGCGTCGTGATGGAAAATAGTCGATCCTTCCGGCCCGTGTTGCTGGTCGGTGTCGTCGTGCTGCTGGCTCTGGCGGGCGCAGCCTGGTTCCAGCGCCCCGACGGGCGCCTGTGGCTAACCGTGTTGCCCGTGCCCGGCGATGCGCTGCTGATCCGTACTCCTGCGGGCCGGCACGTGTTAATTGACGGTGGCCGCGATCCGGGGTTGCTGGCGCTGCTGCTGGGACGCTCCATGCCGTACTGGCAGCGTGATCTGCGGGCGGTGATCCTCACCCGGGCCGATGGACAGCGGTTGCCCGGCCAGGTGGCCGCCCTCTCGCGTTTCCAGACGGCGCTGGCCCTGGCGCCGTCCGACCTGGGGAGGGGTGGCCTGGCCGGGCAGTGGCAGCGCCTGACACGGGATATGGGCGCCCGCGTGGAGGTGCTCCAGGCCGGGCAACGCCTGGATCTCGACGGCGCGATGCTGGAGGTCCTGGCGGCCAATCCCGGCAAGCACGGCGGCGCCGTCCTGCTGGTACGCTACGGTCGCACGCGGGCGCTCGTGCACACCGGCGGCGCGGAGGGTGACGCCGCGGCTCAGCGTGCCGCAACAACATCCGCGCCGCTGGACCTGCTGGTCTACCCGTGGCAGCGTCCTCTGGACACGCCGGTCATCGCTGCGCTGCGACCGCGCGCGATTGTGTTCAGCGAGGCCTACGAGGCGCCAGCGCCCGCGCTGCTAAGTTACGCCGACCGGCGTCGCTACAGTCCCCGTCTCTACCACCCGAAGAACGATGGCGCGGTGAGCCTGGTCAGCAGCGGATCTGTGGCGTGGATCGAGACTGCCACACCCCTTGCCGCGGACCGAGCGGATTGGGGAGGGAGCGGCCCTGCCGGGCCTATCGCTTTTGCGCTGATTGGAGCGCGCGAGGTTTGGCCCCGGCGCCCATCACAGGCCGATGGTTAGCCTATCGAGGAGCAGGCCCGCTCCTCAAACCCGAGGATCGAACGTGAGGCTCGACTGGCTCATCCCGGGGTTGCTTGGCCTTCTGGCGCTTACCGGCGCCGGCTTGTGGTTGTGGCGTCGTTTCTACCGCGAGGAGTCTGAGAACACCGCCCGCCGCGTGTTCAAAAACAGCGCCGTGACCTTTGCCATGCGCATGGTGGTCAAGGCGCTCGACATGGTCATCTTCTTTATCCTGGTGGGCAGCTTCGACGTAGCCACCTTTGGCGATTACCTGTTCGCCATCCTGCTGGTCGGCCAGTATCTGACCATCTTTACCGAGTTCGGCCTGGGCGTGCTGCTCACCCGGGAGGCTGCCCGCGAACCCGCCTCGGCGCGGCGCCTGTTTGGTCTTACCCTGACCTTGCGCCTCATGCTAATCGGCGCCGTCGCATTGCCGCTCACCCTGCTGGTCGTAGGGGGGTATGCTTTGCTCGGGCAGCCGATCTCGGCAGTGGGCCAGCAGACGATCTTCATCTTGCTGCTGACGCTGATCCCCAGCGCCTTCTCAGGGGCAGTGACCGCGCTGTACAACGCCAGCGAGCGGATGGAGGTGCCAGCGCTGATGGAGGTGGTCACGGCGACGCTGAACTTCCTCGCCCGGCTGGGAGTGATGGCGCTGGGCCTGGGCATCCTCGGGCTGGCCTGGGCCGCTGTCGCGGTGAGCAGCGTCACTGCGCTGGTCTTCGCCGTGTTGCAACGACGCGACTTCTTTCCGCCACGCATCGCGTGGGATGGGCCGAAGATGCGCTGGCTGACGCTAACGGCTCTCCCATTGATGCTCAACAACCTGCTGAGCGCAGTCTTTTTCCGCTTCGATGTCTTCATCGTGCGCGCCTTCGGCGGCCCGGGCGCCGAACGGCTGGTGGGGCAGTACAATACGCCGTACACTCTGCTCAATGTCGCCCTGATCATCCCGCCGGCGGTCACGTTCGCGGTGTTTCCGCTGTTGTCGCGCCGCGCCGCCGGGGATCGGGCGAGCCTGGCCGCGGCGCAGAACCGCACGTTGCAGGTGTTGCTGCTGCTGGCCTTTCCGCTGGCGATGGGTATGTCGGCGCTCTCGCACGATCTGATTCAGCTTTTCACGCGGCGGCAGTTTCCGGATTATCAGCCTTCGATCGCGGTGCTCGCCATTCTGGCGTGGTTCCTGCCGCTCTCGTTTGTCAATGGCCTGATCCAGTACGTGCTCATTGCCGTGAATCGGCAGGCGGCAATCACGCGGGCTTTTGTAATCGGGGCGGCGTTTAATCTGCTGGCCAATCTGGTGGCGATTCCCACTGCCACCTACGCGCTCGGTCAGCCGGTCCTGGGCCTCTACGCCGCTGCGGTGATCACCATCCTCTCGGAGCTGGTCCTGTACCTGGTGTTTCGCCCGCTGCTGCGGAGCGAGGGATTGGCGCCGCCCCTGCTGGGGCTGGCCTGGCGCCCGCTGGTTGCGACGCTGGTTATGGGCGCGACAATGCTGAGTGTGATGGCGGTGTTCCCCGAGCGGGCAGGGGCCATCGTTCCTGGCTGGCCGGGCAGCCTCGCGGCGGCGCTGCTGGCCCCGGTGGTCTATGGCCTTGCACTGTGGGCCGTGGGCGGGATCGGGGCCAGCGAGCGCGATCTGGCGCGGCGGATCCTGAGGGGGGGAGGCGCAGGGGAGCCGGGTTCCCCCGGCGCCTGAAGATGATTTCAGAGCGCAGACACTGGATTGTGGATCGCTGCGAGAGTGTTCCGGTATGCTCTGGCTATGGCGCGCGCCTGGTCTGTTCAATTCCAACCCGTGTCACACCCACTGACGCTGCGGCCGGCGCCTCTACCTACTCCAGCACGTAGATCAGCGGCTCGCAACCGTCTTGCATAAGCAACACGACCGCCTCGCGGTGGGGGTCGTAGGTTGCAAGCACCTCGTCGAGGTTCGGCGGCCAGTCATCACTGCCGGCGTCGGCGGGGTAGTAGGCAATGGGGGCGCTGCCGGTCGCGGTGCGGAGATCGATCCCGCGCAGGTCCATCTCAATCACGCCCCGCCCATCCCGCGGATAGGCCTGCCGGGCAAAGTGGAGCAACTGCTCGCTGATGACGCTCACGTAGCTTTCGGCGATGTCGGTGAGGGGAGCGGCAGGATCGTTGAGGAGGCGACGCAGGCGCGCGAGGGCCTGTTGCTGCTGGTTCATAGTGGCTCTCCTGCTGGAAGGTGTGACCCGTATTATACCATTTTAGATTGTAGATTTTGGATTGTAGATTGTTACGGAAGGCGTCCGGGTGCGCTTTTTCTGAGGTGAAAATAGCCCGCCCGCGGGAGGGTTTGGGAGGGCGCAGCCCTCCCAGGAAGCAACCCGCCAGCGGGGAGGGCTTGAGAGGGCGCAGCCCTCCCAGGAAACAACCCGCCAGCGGGGAGGGTTTGGGAGGGCGCAGCCCTCCCACGAAAAATCCATGTTCATCTTGTCGTTGTGCGGCGCAGCCGCATGGATGACTGAGGTGAACATACGGGGAAACCGGGTTTCCCCATCCTCCTGCCTGTGGGGGCGCCAGCCGCTCCCAACAGTGGTTGGGACATGGGGAAACCAGGTTTCCCCAATCCCCTCCCTGCGGGGAGGCGCCCGGTTCCCTCCCCCAGCGGGGGAGGGCCAGGGAGGGGGCGGTCCTCCCGAAGACGCCCTATGTTCATCGCGGCGTTGTGCGGCGCAGCCGCATGGATGTCTAACGTGAACATACGGGGAACCCGGGGTTCTCCAGGCCCCTGCCTGCCGGAGGGGCACGCCGTAACACCCGCCTGAGCGCGCGGTGAACCGGCTCTCACGCGTCTTTCAGCCGGCGGCGATCCGCAGGATACAGTCCGTTCATTCGCGATGGTCGCCCTCCGCAGTAGACTGGAAGCGGTAGGCAACGCACAGGCAGGGCGGAAGCATTGCTCTGCGCTGGCGTTGCCCGTGTGCCAGGATTGAAAGGAGGGTCCTATGGCTGGCATTCGGTTTTACCGTCGCGGCGCGCGCCTGATTGCCGGTCTGTTGATCGGCATGCTGGCACTCAGTGTCGTCCCCATCGCCAGCGCTGCCCCCTTCGATGGCGGGCGCGAGCGGTTTGCCGACGAGCGTTTCGCCCGGATCTGGAGTCGCACCGACTCCGAGCTGGTGCGGACTGGTCGGAGCTGGTACTGGGGTCCCGGCCCGTGGTTCGACTATGCCGAGTTCTACCGGCAGGGCGTGAATGGCCTGCGCACGGTGCAGTACTTCGACAAGGCGCGTATGGAGCTAAACAACCCGACGGATCGCTCGGGGCCGAACCTGGGTGTGACCAACGGCCTGCTGGTAAAGGAACTGGTGAGCGGGCGCCTGCAACTTGGCAATGACCCCTTCGATGTCGAGCAGCGCGCTCCCGCCGACGTTCCGGTGGCCGGCAACCCGCGCGATCAGAACCCCAACGCGCCCGGTTATGGCGACTTTGCCGGGGTAGCCACGCTCGACAACGGCTACCGCGACCCGCAGCGCCTCAGGGAGCGCATAGCCACCACGATCGATCGCAGCGGCACCATTGGTCTGCGTCCGGAACTGGCAACCCCGGAGACCGAGATTGTCCAGTACAACACCATCACCGGCCACAACATTCCGCGCGTCTTCTGGCAGTTTATGAACCAGCAGGGGCCGATCTTCGATGGGGTGGTGCGGCGTGGCCCGGTGGTTGACTGGCTGTTCACGATGGGCCTGCCGATCACCGATGCCTACTGGACGCAAGCGCAGATCGGGCCTGGCGAGCAGGACGTGCTGGTGCAACTCTTCGAGCGACGGGTACTGACCTACGTGCCGAACAACCCGGCCGGCTACAAGGTAGAAATGGGCAACGTGGGCCAGCACTACTTCCAGTGGCGCTACCCGCATCTGGGCACGCCCTGGGCTACGCCGCTACCCGATCCGCCACTGGTCTACGCCTCGAACATCGATACGGGCAGCCACTGGGAGCTGTACCTGCCCACCTACTTCGGTGATGGCATCCGCATCACCCGCAATGCTGCCGAGACGGTGGCCTTCTCCTGGCGACGCAGTTGGGACCCCGCCCAGGTCCGGCTGCTGGTTGACTCGCGGCGCAGCAATCCGAGCTTCCGACAGATCTACGCCTTTGATCCGCCGGCCTTCTTCAGCGGCGACTTCTCACCCAACGCCGGCGTGACGCGCCTGAGCTACAGCGATGGCACCCAACCGCCACCCTTCGGGCCGTACCCCGGCTACCTGCCCAGGGGTACCGCGAACGACTACAACGCGAGTGTCTCCCCCGACGGCACCAAGATCCTCTTTGTCTCCGATCGGGAGAATGGGCAGGAGTTGTACCTGATGACGATGTCTGGCAACTTCCCGGTGCGCCTCACCACCCAGGGCTGCACCAATGAGACGCCTGCCTGGGCGCCCGACGGGCGGCGCATCTACTGGACGAGCAACTGCGACGGCGACTTCGAATTGTACCAGGCCGACGTGGTGTACGAGTACGATAGCCGGGATGCGGTTGGCGCCCGCCTGGACCAGGTGAGGAAGCTCACCGACAACAGCTTTGACGACCGCTTCGCCCGCGTCGCGCCCGATGGCCGCACCATTGCCTACACGATCAACCCCGATGGTAATTGGGACCTGGCGCTCTACGACCTGAGCACAGGACGCGCGCGGGTCCTGATCCAGGGGCCGGGCAACACCGAGGCGCCAACCTGGTCGGCCGATGGGCGGAGCCTGGCCTATGCCGGCGACACTGATGGTGATTACGAGATCTACACCATCGAGTTGCTCACCGGGGCGATCCGGCAGATCACCAGCAACACCGCGCAGGACCGCTGGCCGTTGTGGGCGCAGTGACAGGGTAGAAGGTAAGCGTTCTGGCTGCCTGTGCGACGCCCACACGGCTGCGCCGCACCCCACAGGAACGAAGAGAGATTCTTCCGGGAGGGCGCAGCCCTCCCAGACCTTCCCGGTGAACCACGTAGAGGCGCGGCGCCGCTGCGCCTGGGCGCGGCGCCGCTGCGCCTGGGCGCGGCGCCGCTGCGCCTCTACGCCCGAACCCTTCCGCCGGGGAGCTGAACACGTACCGATCGGGTTACCGTTTGACACGAAAGGCGCTCATCCCCGCAAACTGCGCCGCAGCGCCCAGTTCTTCCTCGATGCGGAGCAACTGGTTGTACTTGGCGACGCGATCGGTGCGGGCGGGGGCGCCGGTCTTGATCTGCCCGGCATTCGTCGCCACCACCAGGTCGGCGATGGTCACATCTTCGCTTTCACCGGAGCGATGGGAGACCACTGCCGTCCAGCCATTGCGCTGGGCCATAGCAATCGCGTCGAGGGTCTCGGTGACGCTACCGATCTGGTTCAGCTTGATCAGGATCGAGTTGCAGGCGTCCTCATCAATGGCCCGCCGCAAACGCGCCACGTTGGTGACCAGAAAATCGTCGCCGACCAGTTGCACCTTATGGCCGAGCTTCTGGCGCAGCAGCTTCCAACCCTCCCAGTCGTCTTCGTGGAGACCGTCTTCGAGGGAGATCAGCGGATAGCGGTTAGCGATATCCACCCAGTAATCAACCATCTCCTCCGAGGAGAGCACCCGGCCGTCGCGCTCGAGGTGGTATTTACCGTCTTCGTAGATCTCGCTGCAAGCCGGGTCCATGGCGAGCATCACCTGCTCGCCGAGGCGATAGCCGGCCTTCTCGACCGCTTCGGCGATCAACTGCAACGGCGCCTCGTTGGAGGGCAGACTGGGGGCGAAGCCGCCTTCGTCGCCCACGGTGGTGCTCAAACCGCGGTCGTGCAGCACCTTCTTCAAGCTCTGGTAGATCTCAGAACCCCAGCGGATAGCCTCGTGGAACGACTCGGCGCCCACAGGCATGACCATAAACTCCTGGAAGTCGGTGGAGTTGGCGGCGTGCTGGCCACCGTTCATAATGTTGAGCATCGGCACGGGCAACACGTGGGCATGAACACCGCCGAGGTAGCGGTAGAGCGGCAGGCCCAGGGCGCTGGCGGCGGCCTTTGCAACCGCCATGGAGACGCCGAGAATCGCGTTTGCGCCGAGCTTGCTCTTGTTAGGCGTTCCATCGAGAGCGATCAACTCGCGGTCAATGGCAATTTGCTCCGTGGCATCCATACCGATCAGGGCCTCAGAGATGTCTTCTTTGACCGCCTTGACCGCCTTGAGCACGCCCTTGCCGCCGAAGCGGGCCTTGTCGCCATCACGGAGTTCAAGCGCCTCATGGACACCAGTGGAGGCGCCGCTCGGCACAATCGCCCGTCCAATGTCGCCGCTTTCCAGGTGGACGTCCACCTCTACCGTTGGATTCCCGCGCGAGTCCAGAACCTCGCGGGCGACGATCTCCTCGATCAGTGTGGACATGTTCCCTCCGATCTTCAGGCATGGCTCAGAACAGCGTGACCGTCAGGGGGTACGGTTAGGTGACCACACCTCCTGACCACAGAATCGCTACTTCCGGGGTATAGGTACGGTGTGGCATGACTGTCAGGCCGGAATTGCCGATACGGCGCGAGAGCGTACTCCGGCAGGTCGGCGCTACCGTGTTCGGTTGATTGGGGATCGTGGATGTGCAGCAAGCGCGGCGGCAGCGTCGAAGCAGGTCCGGGCTTGCGGCGGATTCACAACCCACTGGTAGCGCCGCCAGTATAGCACAGACGCGGACCATCTGTGCCTCGACGCACACGGCCACGATGAATTTGTGGGAGGGCGCAGCCCTCCCAAACCCTCCCCTCAGGGAGGGGCGTGGGGAAACCCGGTTTCCCCATATGCGCGCATCAGTCTGCGTGGCGCTGGCCGGGCCGCAACACCAGCAGGGGCATATCGATGCCGCGCAGCACCTTATCGGCGACGCTACTGATGGCGACACTGCGCACGGCGCTGCGTCCATGGGTGGTCAGAGCCACCAGGTCAACCTCAAGCCGGTGCGCGGTCTCGATGATCGCGCGTGCGGGTTGTTCGGCATGCGAGACGATGGTGCGCGTCCCGGCGGGCGCCTGGCGCGCGGCTACGTCCTGGAGGTACGCCGACGCGGCGGCCTCCTCGCGGGCCAGGGTCGTCTCATCGGGCCGGTAGCGCTCTGGCAGGGGCAGGCTCATAGGCTGGGGGAGGGTGTCAACGACGCGCAGCAGGGTCAGCGCGCCGTTGTCAATGGCGGCGAGCGCAGCGGCGGGCGCCAGGGCTTCCTCGGCCAGTGGCGAGCCGTCGAGGGGCACAAGGATGTGCCGGAACCGCGCCGGAGATCCGCTACTGCTCGAGGGGCGCAGCAGGAGCAGGGGCACGTGGGTCTGCCGGGCCAGCGACTCGGCCACGCTGCCCAACCAGAGCCGGTCGAAGCCGCTGCGTCCGTGGGTGGTGAGCACGATCAGGTCGGCGTTCACGTCGCGAGCGTAGCGCATCAGTGTGCGCACAACCGGGCCAGAGAGACGCATGGGCATCGGTTCCAGGTCATCGCTGGCCACGGTTGCGGCGACCCGTTCCAGGTAGACCCGTTCGTGTTCGGCGGCGAGGGAGTGGAGGTGCTCGTCAATCACCGGCAGCCCGTTGACGAAGATCGGGTCGCGGGCGTCCTCCGTGTGAACGTGCACCAGGTGCAGGGTCGCGCCGGTTGCGCGCGCAATGCGGGCCGCGGTTGGCAGTGCCTGTTCGGCGACCTTTGATCCGTCGAGCGGCGCCAGAATGGTGCGGAACATCTTCCGGCCTCCTTGCTGTGCTGGGGTGGCAGGGGGTGCGTACCCTGCGGCCCCCGGTGCGGCTTCACCGTCCGGCGCCAGATGAACCAGGGAGCGAGGGTGAGTGGCCCTCGCTCCTGGCGCCGCGCGACGAGACCCGGCGCGCCTGCGCGCTACTCGAGATGTCAGGTGGGAGGGCTATGCCCTCCCAAACCCTCCCCACAGGCGGGGGTCTGGAGAAACCCGGTTTCCCCATATGTTCACCTCAGCGCACAGCGGGCGCGGCGCGCGAGGGTGACGGATCGCTGTGCGGGAGCGAGACCTCGCCGGGTGCAGGCGCAAGGGCGATGCGCAGCACTTCGTCCATCGAGGAGACCGGGATCAGGGTCAGGTCCTTGCGAACCTTCTCCGGCAGATCGACGATATCCTTGGCATTATCCTTTGGCAGAATGAAGGTACGGATCCCCGCGCGGTGGGCGGCGAGGGTCTTTTCCTTCAGCCCGCCGATGCCCAGCACCTTGCCACGCAGCGTAACCTCGCCGGTCATTGCGACATCGCGTCGAACCGGCTTCCCTGTCATCGCGCTGATCAGCGCGGTAGTCAGGGTGATCCCCGCCGAAGGGCCATCCTTGGGCACCGCCCCTTCGGGGATATGTACGTGGATGTTGTGCTCCTCGAAGTAATTCGGGTCAATGCCCAGTTCACTGGAGCGATAGCGCACGTAGCTCATGGCCGCCTGGGCGCTCTCCTTCATCACATCACCAAGCTGGCCGGTAAGTTGCAGGCCGCCCTTGCCCTTCACCGGGAGCACCTCGATGCTGAGAATATCGCCGCCGGTGGAGGTCCAGGCCACACCGGTTGCCACGCCCACCTCATCGCGCTCCTCGGCCAGGCCGAAGCTAAAGCGTTCGGGGCCCAGGTAGGTCGCGACATCGGCGGCGTCAATGGTGTAGGTGTGCACCTCGGCCTCAGCGCCCGGCTCGCGCGCCGCGGCCACCTTGCGCGCCACCTTGCGGCAGAGGCTGGCGATCTCCCGCTCCAGATTGCGCACGCCGGCCTCGCGGGTATACTCGCGGATCAACTTGGTCACCGCAGCGTCGGTGAGGCTGAACTGGTCTGGCTGCAGGCCGTGGAACTCGCGCTGCTTGGGGATCAGGAAGCCCCGGGCGATCTCCAGCTTCTCGTCCTCGGTATAGCCGCCAATCTCGATGATCTCCATGCGATCGCGCAGTGGGCCGGGGATGGGCTCGAGCTGATTGGCGGTTGCGATGAAGATCACCTTACTGAGATCGAAGGGGATCTCCAGGTAGTGATCGGAGAAGGTGCTGTTCTGCTCAGGGTCGAGCACCTCGAGCAAGGCCGACGTCGGATCGCCGCGGAAATCGGTGCCGATCTTGTCAACCTCATCGAGCACATACACCGGGCTGTTCGACTTCACCGACTTGATGCCCTGGATGATCCGGCCGGGCATGGCGCCGATGTAGGTGCGGCGGTGGCCGCGGATCTCGGCCTCATCGCGCACGCCGCCGAGGCTGGTGCGGATAAACTGCCGGCCCAGGGCGCGCGCAATACTGCGGCCCAGGCTGGTCTTGCCCACACCAGGCGGGCCGACAAAGCAGAGGATCGGGCTGCGCATCTTATTGCCGGCCAGCTTGCGCACGGCCAGGTACTCTAGGATCCGCTCCTTCACTTTCTCGAGGCCATAGTGATCCTCATCGAGCACCTTCTGGGCCTCAGTAATGCTGATCTCCGGATGGGTCTCCTCGCCCCAGGGCAGATTGGTCAGCCAGTCGAGGTAGGTGCGGATCACCCCGGCCTCGGGGCTGTTCATGCCCTGCTGGGCGAGGCGCTTCACCTCGTGGAGCGCCTGATTCTTCACGTACTCCGGCGCGTCCATCTCGTGGATCTTGCGCCGCAGCTCGTCAATGGGATCATCGGCATCGTCGTCTTCGCCCAGTTCACGGCGAATGACGCGCATCTGCTCCCGGAGGAAGTACTCGCGCTGGCTCTGGTCGAGCACTTCCTTGGTATCTTGCTGGATCTTGGCCCGCAACTTCAGCAGCTCGAGTTGCCGCGCCAGCACCAGGTAGGCCCGACGCAGCCGTTCCGCCGGATCCAGGGTGTTAAGCACCTCCAGGCGATCCTTGAAATCAAACGCCGGTCCCCAGGTGACAATGTCGGCCAGATGGCCGGGCCGCTCGATGCGATGCACAAACTGCACCGCCTCCTGGGGCACCTCGCCCAGGTGATCGACAAACTCGTCCACCTGCTGCTTGACCGTATCCATCAACGCCTGGACCTCCATGCTATCGAGGTCCGGATCAAACACAGGAGCGCAGCGGACGCGGTAGAAAGGCGTAATCTGGACCGCCTCGAAGATGCGGGCGCGGTAGAGGCCCTCCAGGATGACGCGCGCCGTGCCATCGGGCAGCTTGGCGAACTCATCGAGGCGCGCGATAACACCAATGGGTGGCAACTGCTGTGGCTGACTGCTCTTATACCCCTCCAACTCAGACTCACGCACAAAAATCAACAACACTTCACGGTGATCTTCGTCCCAGGCGCGCTCCATAGCGCGATACGACTTGCCCTGGGGCACCTGGAGCGGAATAGTCATATGCGGCATAATGACCATTTCGCCAAGCACCACCAGCGGCAGGCGGCGTTCGAGGGACGGATCGGGCTCCATACTTTCTCCGCGCCCGACCGCATCGGAAGCGGTGTCGGGATGATTAGCGAGCGGACGCTTGTCGTTCTTCATTGCGATCCTCACTTGGTGCGAACCCATCGCATATAATGTGCGGCAGAGCCGCGAAAGCGGGTAATACCAGTTCCGAGCGATACGTGACGAGCAGAATCTACGTCGTTCCAGCGTACTCTGGGATGAACCGGCAGGTAACCTGTTCAATGGGAACGTAGCTACATATCTTTTCCTGCGTGGAGCATAACAACCCTGTCGAGGGCCTGGGCATGCTGTGTGGCGCTCAAGCCCAGTGCCCGCTCTCACCGGGCTCAAGGACGCGGGTCATCCCCAGCAGCACCCGATCCAGCAACTGGATGAGCACTTCCACCTCCTGATCAACCAGATGCGAGAGCGCAGCCTGCATCTGTTCACGGCGCGCCTGTTTGATCGCGGCGATCAAGGCGCGGCCACGGTCGGTGACCACTACCATGACCTGGCGGCGGTCACTGGAATGGCGTTTGCGCTCCACCAGATGTTTCTCCGCCAGGCGATCGACCACACCGGTGAGCGAGGCCGCCGACTGCTGGGTCGCTTCGGCCAGATCCGACATTTTACACTCAACCGCAATCTGGTAGAGGTGCAGCAAGGTGTAAAACTGCGGCAGGGTCAGGCGGAAGCGATCGTCGTCGAGCAGTTGCATAAACTGGCGCTGGGCCAACCAGCTAATCTGCATAATAGACTGTTCGATCTGTTCCAGGGGCCCTCGCTCGCCAGGGATCACCTGCTCGCGGGTTTCTGAGGTCATGCGCGCGTCTGCCGTTCCTATAGAATCGAGATTATCAACAACCTTAAGTATATCAGAGGTCAGGCGCCACTGCAAGGGCAACGCAGGTCGCCCAGGGGGCGAGCAACGCCCTGCTGCGAAGGTAGAGCAAACCGGGGCGTGGCGCATGCCATGAGGCCTTGTCGGTGCGGACGGGGCAAAGGTGGGTTATACTGGCAGAAGCGAGTTCAGAACAACGCCGGCGCGCGGCGTCGTCCGTCCCTGCGCGCAAGGCAGCGGTGCGTGCGTGGCGGAGTAGTACCACAAAGACACGCAGATAGGCAAGGAACACGAAAGGACCTGGAAGGACATAAACCTCCCAGGCCCTCCCGTGCGAGGGGGGCATCGAGGTGTCCAGCCCGACACATGCCTTTCCTGGCGGAAAGACAGCCTCGAGCGGGTGTGGCCCTCCTAGCTCTCGACTGGCGCCTCGGCCCCATCGTTCGCTGTCTCCTCCTGCTGGAGGTGGAGATCGGCGAGCTGGCGCAGCGCGGTAAACAGCTCCACATCGAGAATGACACCGGTGGGATAGCCCTTCTGCGTCACGATGATCGGCTGATGGTTGGCCCGCGAACGCTTAATCAACGCCGCCAATGAGGAAGCAGCTTTTGAGATTGGCACCACGCCCTGCTTCAGGTCAACGTCCAGCGTATACTTCTTCAGATCGACCACAAGACCCTCCTGAACTATTCAATCCTTGCGGCTTATTCGGCGAAAACAGGGATGAAACGTGTATGGAGCCGGCAGCCAGCGCGTCTTTTTGTCCCTTCTTTCACTTACGGGCCAAAAACTGCCGCGCGCGACTATTATTCCTGCATTCTAAGTTTGCCCGGCAAAGGTGTTGGTTTTCGGGCGCAAAGGCTGTCACAAGATTGATCCCCATTTTACACCAAAAGTTGAGTTTTGTTAAGTCATTTCCGTGAAACTCGACTCAGAAAACCTTTCCTCCCGGCCTGCTATGATCACCACCCTCGTCCTCAACCACGGTCCGCTGGCCCTGCCCGCCTTTTTACCCGACGCAACCTTCGGCGTGGTCCGCGCGGTGGATGCGCGCGACCTGCGCGAGGCGGGTGTTGCGGGTGTGGTTATGAACGTCTTTCACCTGATGCAACGCCCTGGTTCTTCGACGGTCGCGGCGCTGGGAGGGTTGCACCGTATGGCGGCCTGGGATGGCCCCATTGTCACCGATTCGGGCGGGTTCCAGGCTTATTCGCTGATCCGCCAGCAGCCGGGATCCGGGCGCCTGAGTGATGAGGGGTTGACCTTCCGGCCCGAGGGCGCGGAGCGTTCCTTCAAACTTACCCCCGAAAAGAGTATCCAGTTGCAACTGGCCTACGGGGCGGATATCGTGATGTGCCTCGACGATTGCACCCACGTTGATGCCCCTGGCGAGGAACAGCGTGTTGCGGTCGAGCGAACGATCCGCTGGGCGCGGCGCTGCCGCGACGAGTTCGACCGCCAGGCGCGGCAGCGCCGCCTGGGCGCGGCGCGCCCGTTGTTGTTCGGGGTGGTGCAGGGCGGCGGCGATCTGGCGCTGCGCCGCCACTGCGCCGAGGCGCTGCTGGAACTCGACTTCGATGGCTTTGGCTTCGGCGGCTGGCCCCTCGATGCCCAGGGGAACTTGCTCCACGAGGTCCTGCGCTTCACACGCGCGTTGATCCCCTCGCACCTGCCTATGCACGCCCTGGGTGTGGGCCATCCTGAGAGCGTAGTGGCCTGCGCCCGTATGGGGTACCAGTTGTTCGATAGCGCCCTCCCGACCCGCGACGCTCGCACCGGACGCCTCTATGCCTTCAGCGCCGACCCTGCAACGCCGGGGTTTCGCCTTGCCGGGCACTGGTTTGAGACGGTGTACATCGCCGATAACAAGCATATCAAGGCCACGACGCCCATCGCGCCGGGGTGTGACTGCCACACCTGCCGCCACTACCCCCTCGGTTACCTCCACCACCTGCATCGGGCCGGTGAGACGGTGTTTCTGCGTCTGGCCACTATCCATAATCTGCGCTTCATGACCCGTCTGATGGAGTTGTTGCGGGCCGAGGGCGCCGGGCCGCAAGTCTCCGCGTCGGGGGCGTAATACCTCTCAGGCGCCGATGATGCGGCTGCGCCCCCCAAACCCGTACAGGGAGGGGTGTGGGGAAACCGGGTTTCCCCACCTTCATCTGCAACTGCGCCGGTGAGCGGGCCGTCGAGAACGCCTCTGCCGGCGTGTTATAATTGCAACTATCTGAATCGCATCGGTGATAGGGTTGAGGTAATGCGCAGGAAGCCGGGTACGCGCCGAACGCCAGGTGGGGAAAGCCGCTGCTTGCCCCCTGCCGGTGGTTGAAACTATGCTGGGCCGCGCGTGCTGCCGCCAGCGTGGGCCGTAATCGGCCAGCAGTCCGGGCTTCCTCCCAGGAGAGTACAGATGACGAACAGTTTTGGCGCTCGATCGACACTGCGGGTCGGTGACAAAGAATACGAGATCTACCGGCTTGACAGCCTGGCGCAGCACGGTGTCAGGCTCGACCGCCTGCCCTACAGCCTCCGCATCCTGCTCGAAAACCTCCTGCGTACCGAGAATGGCCGGACCGTCACCGCCGATGATGTGCTGGCGCTTGCCAACTGGGACCCGCGGGCCGAGCCGGATCGTGAGGTGGCCTTTACCCCGGCGCGTGTCATTTTGCAAGATTTTACTGGCGTGCCCTGCGTGGTGGACCTGGCGGCCATGCGCGACGCCATGGCGGCTATGGGCGGCGATCCGGCGCTGATTAACCCCTTGCAGCCGGTGGAACTGGTGATTGACCACTCGGTGCAGGTGGACGCCTATGGCAGCGAGGCCGCCCTGCTGATCAACCGTGAACTGGAGTTTGAGCGCAACAAGGAGCGCTACGCCTTTCTGCGCTGGGGCCAGACCGCCTTCCAGAACTTCAAGGTCGTGCCGCCGGGCAATGGGATCGTGCATCAGGTGAACCTTGAGTATCTGGCCCGGGTGGTCTTTTCGAGCGACGAGAATCCCCGCGCCACCGGGCCGGTCCAGGCTTATCCCGACACGCTGGTTGGCACCGATAGCCACACGACGATGATCAACGGCCTCGGCGTGCTCGGCTGGGGTGTCGGTGGGATCGAGGCCGAGGCGGCCATGCTTGGTCAGCCTGTCTCGATGCTTATTCCTCAGGTCGTTGGTTTCAAGCTGTCCGGTAGCCTGCCCGAAGGGGCTACTGCCACCGACCTGGTGCTGACCGTGACCCAGATGCTGCGCCAGAAAGGCGTGGTGGGCAAGTTTGTGGAGTTTTTTGGTCCCGGTCTCGCCGCCCTCTCTCTGGCCGATCGCGCCACGATTGCCAATATGGCGCCCGAGTACGGCGCGACCTGCGGTATCTTCCCGGTGGACGCCGAGACGCTGCGCTACCTGCGCTTCTCGGGTCGCCCGGCAGACAGGGTCGCCCTGGTTGAGGCCTATTTTAAGACCCAGGGCCTCTTCCACGACGAGCAGACGCCCGACGCTGAGTACTCCGATGTGCTCGAACTCGATCTGCGGAGCGTCGAGCCGAGTGTGGCCGGCCCCCGTCGTCCCCAGGACCGCGTGGCGCTGAGCAAGGTCGGCCCGACCTTTACCGCGGCCCTGCCCGGCATCCTCAGCCCGAAGGGCGAGGTTGACCCTGCGGCATTGCAGGCCAGCGTGCCCTGCACCATGGACGGCGAGACGGTCGAGTTGCGCCACGGCTCGGTTGTCATCGCGGCCATCACCAGTTGCACCAATACCTCTAATCCCTCGGTGATGATCGGCGCTGGCCTTCTCGCCAGGAAGGCTGTCGAGAAGGGGCTGCGCGTCAAGCCCTGGGTCAAAACCTCGCTTGCCCCGGGCTCCAAGGTGGTGACGGAGTACCTCGACCGTGCCGGGCTTACCGCGTACCTCAACCAGTTGCACTTCAATACCGTCGGCTATGGATGCACCACCTGCATCGGCAACTCCGGTCCATTGCCCGAGCCGGTCTCACAGGCGATTGAGCAGGGTAATCTGGTGGTGGCTTCGGTTCTGTCGGGGAACCGTAATTTCGAAGGTCGGGTGCAGTCGGAGGTCAAGGCCAACTTCTTGATGAGCCCGCCCCTGGTGGTGGCCTTCGCCCTGGCCGGGCGCATTGACATTGACCTCACCAGCGAGCCGCTCGGTATGGGCGCCGATGGTCAGCCGGTGTTCCTGAAGGATATCTGGCCGAGCCACGACGAGATCCAGCAGACGATTGACGAGGCGATCCAATCGGACATGTTCCAGCGCAGCTACGCTCAGATCTTCGTCGGCGACGAGCACTGGGAGAACCTGGACGTGCCGACGGGCGACCGCTTCGTCTGGGACCCGCAGAGCACCTATGTGCGGCGGCCGCCCTACTTCGATCAGATGCCGGAGGAGCCGCCGGCGCGAGTGCCCGAGATCGAGGGCGCGCGGGTGCTGGCGCTGCTTGGCGATAGCATTACCACCGACCATATCTCGCCTGCGGGGAGTATTAAAGCCACCTCGCCCGCCGGCAAGTACCTGATCGAACGCGGCATCGAGCCGAAGGACTTCAACAGCTACGGCTCGCGCCGTGGCAATGACGAGGTGATGGTGCGCGGCACCTTTGCCAATGTGCGCCTGCGTAACCGGCTGGCTCCCGGCACCGAGGGCGGTTTTGCCCCCTACCTGCCCACCGGCGAGATCCTTCCGCTCTACGACGCAGCGATGCGCTACATGGCTGACGGAACACCGCTCCTGGTGATTGCCGGCAAAGAGTACGGCTCCGGCTCCAGTCGCGACTGGGCCGCCAAAGGGCCGTATCTCCAGGGCATCAAAGCGGTGATCGCCGAAAGCTTCGAGCGTATCCACCGCTCCAACCTGGTCGGGATGGGCATTCTGCCGTTACAGTTCAGGCCGGGTGAGAGCGCCGACAGCCTTGGTCTGACTGGCCGCGAGGTCTACGATATCCTCGGGCTTCAGGAGGCAGTGGCCTCGGGCTTTGCCGGCGGGCGCACCCTGACGGTACGCGCCACTGCCGACAACGATACCGTGAAGACCTTCGAGGTGATCGCCCGCATCGACACACCCCAGGAGTTGCAGTACTACATCCACGGCGGCATTTTGCAGTATGTACTGCGGCAACTGCTCGCCGAGAGCAAGCAGCCGGTGTAGGTACGTGTTCACACTTCTCCATGGGAGCGCGGGCATCTTGCCCGCATCCAGGCCCTTGCGGGCGGGACGCCCGCGCTCCCGGGGTGACGTCTTATACCATTTTGGATTTTGGATTGTGGATTGCCACGCCTGAAATCGCTTCAGGCAATGCGGCATCATCAACGGTAATTGGTATTACCCCACATGTGAACACGCACCCGGTGGAGGTGTCGAGGAGAATACACGCCTGACATCTCCCGCCTGGCCTGCGGTGTGGAGGTGTGGAGTGTAGAAAGCTTCTCCAAGCGATGTACAGCTCCACAGCTCCACAGCTCCACAGCTCCCACGCCGCCTACGCAATCGTCCTCACCATCCTCCGGCGGGTTGCCACGGCCACGGCGAAGATGCCGTAGATCATATGGAAGAGGTAGGTGAAGGGGAAGAGGGTAAAGAGGACCAGACCGAGCGCGGCGTGCACGAACACGATCCCCGGAATAAGTTCCAGCCGCGCGAACAGCTCCGTCCAGATGATGCAGAAGATCACCAGCCGGACGAGCATACGGTCCCAGGGCCGACGTCCGGCCACACGGACGCCGCGCGAAGCCTTGTCCATATCCGAGACAATGGCCGAGCTGCGCTTGCGCAACAGGGTGATCAGCAGGGCCATATTGCCGACCACGGCAAAGCTCACCGCCACCCAGGTGACTCCGACGAAGACCGGCGCCAGGTTGCCGAAGAGGAAGTGGGCCTGTAGCGCCTCGCCGTTGCCGAAGATAATCGCCAGCAGATTGGAGGGGCTGGTGTTGAAGCTATGTTCGAGGTGCCGGGCCACATCGGGCACGGGCTGCCCCTGCAACAGGCGCATGCCCAGGATCAGCGCCGACAGTGTATAACCGGTGACCTCGGTGATAATGGCGATGTGGTAGGCGATCAGGCCGTAGCCCCAGAGCGAGTTGGATTTGCGGTGGAAGTGGGCGAACGGGCCGAGGATCACTGCCTTGAGCGCCGCGCCCAGTGGCATAGGCGGCGGGGCGCCCACAAAGTTCGGGGTTACGCCGCGGAAGTGCTGACGCAGGAACAGGGCCTTGATCAGCCGACCCAGGCGCAATCCCACCCCGATGACGAAGATCGTCAAGACGATGGGCGCAACGATGTCGAGCATAGTGATGAGCATCGCAGGTCCTCCTTCCTGGAGCTTTCGTTGTCTTCTGATGCGCTAACCTGAGCGCGGGTGCAAGCGGGTCTCGCATCACCCCTGCCCATCGGAGACAGCCGCCTCCAGCGCCGGGTGAAGCGTGGGGAAACCGGATCGCCCCACCTGCGGTGAGCCTGCCGAACCGCGCCCCTTCCCCGTGGGGCGGCAGGAGGGCGCAGCTCTCCCCGGAAACGTCTTTGCCTGTCCTCCGGTGGGGCGAAACGAGGCTCACCCCACCGGGCAGAGTTGCGGCGCGACCGGGTCCATCGCAGGCAGGGCGTCCCAGGCGCTCACCCCTCCCCCGGGGGCGCGGGCAGCCTGCCTTCCAACGCGGGCGCGGGCGGGAGCCCGCGCTCCCGGGTTTGCGTGGTGATCCTGACGCTGAGCACGCACCGGGCAGCCGGGTTGTCCCGCGCCTCTCAACAGTTCGGGCACTCGGCCAGCTCACGCAGGCCACGCAGTTGATCCAGCACATCCGGGTGCGTGGCGGCAAAGCGCTTGACGATCGGGTCCTGCTCCAACCAGGTCACCAGATCGCCGAAGTCGGGCCGGTGCGCCAGCATCGCCAGGCGGCCCCCCATACTGTGCGCGTCGAAGAAGTCCGCATCCCGGCCGATCAACTCGGCGGGCATGTACATCCGGTCGAGTTCACCGCGGCGGGTCAGGGCTTTCTCCATCGCGTCGTAGACCACCTCGAACAGCACCTGCACCATCCGCTCTCCCGGCTGCGCCAGCCCGTAGACGTTGCAGGTGTCCTCCAGCGACAACGAGCAGACCACGCAGGGAGTGGTCACGCACTGCGCGCCCGTGAGCTGGATCTGGTTGGCCTTCAGCACCGAGATCTTGCGCCGCAACTCGGTGTTTTCGGGCAGACGCATGCCGCCCGCTCCGCCGTTGCAGCAGTAGTTGTACTCGCGGTTGGGCGTCATCTCCACAAAATCGGTGGTGACGTGGCCCAGGATCTCGCGGAACACCTCGCCCAGGCCAGAGAGACGCGTGGCGTAACAGGGGTCGTGCAGGGTGATCCGGGTGTTCAGCGGTTCGACCGGCAGGCGGCCATCCTTGATCAGCTCCAGCATCAGCGCGTCCACGCTGACCACGGGGTACTTGAGCGGTCGCCCCAGGGCCTCGGAGGCCTCGGCGTACAGGGTGCGGGCATCGCAACCGCACTCCACCAGCAGGATCTGCTTCACCCCCAGTCGATCCGCTTCTTCCTCCCATTCCTCCAGCATCACCCGTGAGAGCTGGTGGTGCACGGCGATGTGGTCGATCTCCGTGCCGGTGTCAACCACCCGCGGCGAGACGGTGTAGCTCACCCCTGCGGCGTTGAGGATCTTGACCAGCTTGATCCCAAAGTCGGGGATCTTGGTGTTGCCGGCAGCCGGGCACACGAAGAGCATATCAGCGCCGTGAATATCCACAGGCACCTCAATGCCCTCGTTCTGGAGGAACAGACCGATGCGCCCGATGACCTGCGGGATGGTCAGGCCAAAGCTGTGCCTCAGGTTGGCGGTGTTGTCAACGATGGACTTGATGGTTGGATTGGCGAGGCTGAGACCAGAGTCGCTATAGGCCGCCCGCGCCAGGCGCACAACGCGCCGGGTGCTCAAACCGAGCGGGCAGGTCAGGGTACACCGGCCGCACGCGGTACACTGCCAGAATGCCTGCATACGCTCGCGCACATCGGCGAGGGTCGGCGCCTTACGCAGCCCCAGCGCAGTGGCGACACGGCCCTCCAGGGTCATGTACGAGTGGTACACATCGCGGATGAGTTCGGTCTTGTAGGTCGGGTGGAGCTTCTCATCGCCCGTAGCGAGGTACCAGGCGCAGGCATGACCGCACAGCTTGCAATCCATGCAGGCTTCGAGCGTGATCACGTCTTCCGGGGTCATGTTGCGCTCAAGGGACTCGACGAATGCCTTCAGCTCACCTTCCATACCTCTGCTCCTTCGTTGTATCACCTTACCACTGCCGCAGGTCACACCACACTGTTCGAGTGGATTCGCACGCGGAACTATGCAAGTTCGCGAATGCGCCCTCGTCAACGTAATTCCGAAGCTGACGATCCTGCGGAGTTATATCAAATCAGCTGCGTGTGTGTGCTGGAGGGGTGTTTTGGAAGGAGCTGCAAGTCCCTTCACTGGCAATAATTACACACTCACGCACGGGGTTCGATATCATACCCCTTCAGGATACTTCCTCTTCGGCGTTATTTGCTTCACGATGAATGGTTGGTGTTCGCACCGTCGTTGAGCCGAAATATAGCAGGGGAAAATTCTTTTTCAAGACCAGCATTAACCGTGTTTAGTTATGAGTTGACAACTTTATGCGCGACTTACTGATAGTGGCGAGGTATAAAAGAAGCAATTATCCCAACTCTACAGTATAGATGCGGGTTATATTGCCACACGAACGTGGGAATGTGATTGCAGTGGTTCATCCTATGCTTCGACGCCATCGGAGGATGGGTTGCTGGGATAGGTTGTTTTTTGTGTTGTCGATCCACGGGAAGGTGGCGCGGATAGCTGCGTGTACGCCGAGCGTCGGGGGTAGTAGCCCAGAGACTTGAGCTTGGCGGCGATGGTCTGCACGGTAGGTAGTTCATCATCACGGTAGCCAAAGTCGCTCATCAGGCGGCGGCGCACTTCTGCCGCGCTCAGGCAGGCTATGCGCTGGTCGTTGCTGCACTGTGGGTCAGGATCGAGATGCCGCTGCTGTTCGATCAGCGCGCAGATGTCGGCCAGGAGCCGCGGCAGGCGCTCTTCGGCGCGATGCCGCCCGAGGGGTCCTGGCGGATTCAGCTCCTCCGCCCCTCCCTCCAGCTCGCGCAGACCCTTGCGAATGGTTACCCGGCTCCAGCCCAGCTCGCGCTCGGCCAGACGCTGCCCACCCGGTCCAAGCTCCCTGACGGTGAGCGCCATGAAACGCCGGCGATCGCGCCCTTTGAGCTTGCGCGCCGTTTCGATCAGCAGCTCCTTGAGTGACTCGGTCAACTCCATCGCTGCCGCACTGCCTTCGCGAGTGGCCAATGACCGCAATAACCAGGGCGAATACCCCGTGCCAACCTGCAGGTGCAGGCTGGAAGCCCGTAGATGTGTGCTACCCGCGCCCCCCGACTATGGGTTGGGCGAGGATGTTCCACGCTAACAAGCTCGAGGGAATACCTTTTGCACAAGCCCGTTCGCCCCTGATTCCCCTCTTCCCCGCCGAGAGCGTTCGACTTCTCCCCCCAACGGAGGGAGGTCGGGAGCAGGACTGAAGCGCCGGATCTACGTGTTTGAAAAGGGTTGGTCTAAAGGCACACAGAAAACAGACCTCCCCGGCCCCGAGGCAGGGTTCAAGGAGGCGCGGCTCTCCAGGCCCTTCCCTGCCATCGCCTGCCGGCGAAGGGCGGGTTGCTGCGAGGGCCTGGCCCTCTGGCGCAAGCGCAGCGCGATCAGATAGCGCAAATCTATTGCTTATCGAAAGTATGCCAGAATCGATCTGAGATCACAACGCTCAGAATGGGTTGTGTTGCGCGTACCCGATCGGGTGGGAAAAACTACCCATCCCCCATACCATGGGGGGGTATATGGAGCAGACTCGAACGCATTCAGATTGCAGATTTGGGATTGCAGATTGTCGCACCAGGCGTCCATGCACGCCTTGCCGCAACGCTGGGCGCGGCGTGCTCACGTGACATCGGTATCCCGCCCTCGTCGGCGTTCACGGGCGGGCCACCCTCGCTCCTACGAGAGTCGGTAATAGCGGGGACGCGCCTGCGCTCGCCTTCGCCATCACCGATCTCACGTCCCTGTTGCCTGCTTATCAGACAGCCGTGGCACGCTTGTGATCGCCATCCACGCCCTGGCGTGCTATGCTGAAAGTGGCCGCAGGAGCGATTACAGATTGCCGCAACCGACGCCCTTGTGGCTGCGCCGCACAACGGCAGGATGCAACGAGGTTGTTCTGGATGGCACAGCCCGCCCCTACCCTCCCCGGATGTTCAGGGGCGGACAGAACATCCGCGCCAACGTGGCTTGTACTGCATTGGAACGCCCCCGCGCACGGCTCTGCTCGCCCCCCAATGCCATAACGCCCGTCGGCGTCCAGATGTTCTGTCCGCCCCCAAACCCCGGACGTGGGGGACCGGGTTGCCCCACCCTCCGGCGATATTGCTAAACCTCAGGAGGTGCGCGATGAAACGGCCCATTCTTGCTGGCGTGTTCGCGGTATTCGCCGCGGTCCTGCTTGCCCTGCAGCCCGTGCTGGCCGCGCCCGCTATCGGCAACGATAGCTTCCTGCGCGTCTGGACCCGCCAGGATTATCCTGTTTCCCAGGGCTTGACCGACCGCTCGTGGACGTGGGGTCCTGCGCCCATCAGCGGAATCATGCGCGAAACTTATATCGAAGGCATTGACGGTTTGCGAACCGTGCAGTACTTCGATAAGAGCCGCATGGAGATCAACGATCCGACCGCCAATCCCAACAATCTGTGGTACGTCACCAATGGTCTGTTGCCGATCGAGATGATGACCGGGCGCCTGCAACTCGGCAATAACCGCTTCGAGCAGCGCGGCCCGGCCCGCATCAGCGCTATCGGCGACCCGGGCCAGTACCCGACCTACGCCGATCTGCTGCCGGTCTACCAGAGCCCTGGCGCCGTTAACCCGAATGATCTGGGCCGGCCGGCTACCGGCTTCCTCAACCCCGATGGTTCGATCACCGGCTTCAACGATTTCGTCAACGACCCCAACACGATCCTGGTGCTGGGCGACAACAACCACGGTGTGGCGAAGGTCTTCATTGACTTTATGAATCAGCGGGGGCTGGTCACTGAGGGTGGACGGAACGTGATCGGGCGGGTCTACGATCCCCTCTTCGTCTTCGGACTGCCGGTCACCGGGGCCTACTGGGTCAAGTCCAAGGTGGGCGGCAAAGAGGTGCCGATCCTCTTCCAGGTCTTCGAGCGCCGCGTGCTGACCTACAATCCGGCCAACCCGCCCGCCTTCCGCGTCGAGATGGGCAACGTGGGACTGCACTACTACCAGTGGCGCTACGGGCGGTGAGGTGAGCATGGGGCAACCCGGTTGCCCCGCGCTTCTGCCCGGGGGAGGGCTGAGGAAGCCGCAGCCCTCCCGACAATGTCTCTTTCATCCGGGTAGTGCGTGGCGCATCCGTAGGGGCCTCTGGCGAGAAGGGGTATGGAGAAACCTGGTTTCTCCATACCCCTTCGTGCCTGGAGGGGGTGGGTGAGCCAGGCTCTGCATACCCCCTCCCCTGCTCAGGGAGTTTAAGGGCGGACGGAACATCCGCGCCAACGTGGCGTGTACCGCATTGGAACGCCCCCGCGCGCGGCTCTGATCTCCCCGCTTCGACAGGCTCAGCGCAGGCTCTCCGGCGAAGCTGGAGAGGCCCGCCCCTTCGAGCTGAGCCTCAGGGCGAAGCCTGAGCCTGTCGAAGGGGGCCGGGGGTGAGGACCAACCAGCGCATCAGAACGCCATCCGCCAGAACCCCCACCCCTGAAAGGCCCTACCCCTCCAGCAACAGCGCCTCAGGATCTTCGATCAACTCCTTGACCCGCACCAGAAAGCGCACGGCGGTGCTGCCGTCGATCAGCCGGTGGTCGTAGCTCAGGGCCAGGTACATCATCGGGCGAATGACGATCTGCCCGTCGATCACCACGGGCCGCTCTTCGATCTTGTGCATCCCGAGGATGCCGACCTGGGGCGTATTGAGGATGGGTGTGGAGAGGAGTGAGCCGTAGACGCCGCCGTTGGTGATGGTAAAGGTGCCGCCCTGCAACTCGGTCAGGCTCAGGGCGCCCTCGCGGGCGCGGCGAGCCAGGTCGGCGATTTCCTGCTCCAGTTGCGCGAAGCTCTTCCGGTCGGCGTCGCGCACCACTGGCACCACCAGCCCCTCTTCGACACCCACGGCCACGCCGATGTCGTAGTAGTACTTCACCACCACTTCGTCGCCCTGCATCTCGGCGTTGACCATAGGAAAGGCTTTCAACGCCCCGACGACGGCGCGGGTGAAGAAGGACATCAGGCCCAGGCTCACTCCGTAGCGCTCCTTGAAGGCGTCCTTGTGCCGCTTGCGGAGCTCCATGACCGCGCTCATATCCACTTCGTTGAAGGTCGTGAGCATGGCCGCGGTCTGCTGAGCTTCAACAAGGCGCCGGGCGATGGTCAGGCGGCGCCGGCTGAGGCGCTGGCGCTCTTCGTAGCGCCCGGAGGCGGGGAGTGGCGCCATGGGGCGGGCCGCGCCCGCGGGCGCAGGCGGCGGGGCCACCGCAGCGGCAGGCGGGGCCACCGGCGCAGGCGGCGGGGCCACCGCAGCGGCAGGCGGGGCCACCGGCGCGGGCGGCGGGGCCACTGCGGCGGCAGGCGCGGCCGCCGGCGGGGGTGTTGTCGCCACTGGCGCCTGAACGCTGCGCAGCACGTCCTCCTTGGTGATCCGCCCGCCGGGACCCGTGCCGGCCACGCCCCGCAGATCCACAGCGTACTCCGCGGCCACCCGCTGCGCCGTCGGCGTTGCCAGCACCGCTGCGCCGTTCCCACCGGGCGCCTCGGCGCCGCGCATCTCCGGCTCGGCCGGGGCCGCCACCGCCGGCGCGACCGCAACCGCCTCCGGGCGCGGCGCCGCGCCCACCTCGATGGTGCCCAGCACGTCGCCGATCCCCACGGTCGCGCCCTCTTCCTTCAGAATTGCCGTCACCACCCCGGCGTGATCCGCCGCCACCTCCAGGTTCACCTTATCGGTCTCAAGCTCAACCACCGGTTCACCCGCGGCGACCATCTCACCGGCCCGTTTCAACCAGCGGGCCACCGTCGCCTCGACGATCGACTCGCCCAGCGAGGGGACCTTAATCTCGTAGGCCATGGCCTGTTTTTCTCCGACGCTATGAGCCAGAGGGCTACGCCCTCCCAAACCCTCCGATGTAGCGGGTGCGACAACCCGGGCGCCCTGCGCCCCCCCTTCGCGGGCGGCCGGCAAGGGCCGCGCCCTCCCGGAACGCGCTCTCGGGCAGGGGGGGCAAACCCGCTTCCCCGCCTGCAAATCAGACACCCCTGCGGCTACGCTGCGCCCCTCCGGCGTGAACGGACATGCTCTCAAGAGGACGCAGCCCTCCCGCACCTTCCCTCAGGCATGGGCGCGGCCCGGCAAGCTCAGGGCAGATGAGCTTGCCGGTTTTCCCACGGTTCACGTCAGCATTCCACCGGTCGCCGCCGCTACTGCCGCCCCGCGCAGCGCTTCGCGCAGGATGCGCTGCTGCTCGGCAATGTGCGCGCTGTGAATACCCTCGGCCGTTGATGCCGACTCTGGACGGCCAACGTAGCTAAGGGGCAGCGACGGTGGCAGCAGCGCCCGCAATTTGGGCGCGATGTAGCTCCACGCGCCCATATTCTGCGGCTCCTCCTGCAACCAGACCACCTCCTGCACCTGCGGGTAGCGCGCCAATGCCGCCTCGAGTTGCTCCTGAGGAAACGGGTAGAGCATCTCGACCCGCAACACATCCACACTGCCGCGGGCCTGCTCGAACTCGACGGAGGAGAGCAAATCAATCGCCACCTTGCCACTGCACAGGATGAGGCGTGTCACGTCGGCGGGGTTGGGGGCCTCGGCGCCCAACCCCAGCACCGGCTGGAACTGCGTCTGGGTCAACTCACTCAACGAAGAGGCCGCGCGCGGGTGGCGCAGCAGGCTCTTGGGCGTCATCACCACCAGGGGCCGCGGATGCACCGGCAGGGCGGCGGCCTGGTAGCGCAACAGGTGAAAGTACTGCGCCGCAGTCGTCGGATTTGCCACGCGGATGTTGTCGGTCGCGCAGAGCTGCAAAAAGCGCTCCAGGCGCGCTGAGGAATGCTCGGGCCCCTGGCCCTCGTAGCCGTGCGGCAGCAGCAACACCAGCGCCGGGTCCACCGACCACTTGGCGCGCCCCGAAACGATGAACTGGTCAATAATCACCTGCGCGCCGTTGGCAAAATCGCCGAACTGGGCTTCCCAGATCACCAGGGTACCCGGCGCGTGGGTGCTGTAACCATACTCGAAACCCAGCACCGCCGCTTCGGAGAGCGGGCTGTTGTACACCGCGAACGAGGCCCGGGCCTGGGGAATATGGTGCAGGGGAATGAAGCGTTCCCCGGTGACCACATCGTGCAGCACCAGGTGGCGCTGGCTGAAGGTGCCCCGCTCGGTGTCCTGCCCGGACATCCGGATGGGCGTGCCGTCGGCCAGAATGGCGGCGAAGGCCAGGATCTCGGCGTGGGCCCAGTCGATGCCCCCTTCGTCGTGGATACTCTGGCGGCGGCGTTGCAGCATCCGCTCCAGCTTGGGGTGCGCCGTAAAGTCCTCGGGCCGCTCGAGCAGCGCCTCGTTCAGCTCCAGCAGCTTCTGGCGCGAGATCGGCTTGGCGAAGACCTTGTTGCGCATCTGGTTCACCACGGGTGGGGCGGGAGGTTGGGGAGGCGCTTCCGCGGCCAGGCGCTGCCGCTCGCGCACCGTATCGAAGGCATGCTGCAACCTGGTCATCACCGCCTCGACCCGCGCCTCGGCCTCTTCGTGGGTGATCAGGCCCCGGCGCTCCAGTTCCTGGGCCCATAGCGCTCGCACCGTCGGGTGGTTGCGGATCTTCTCGTACATCCGCGGCTGGGTAAACTCCGGCTCGTCGCCCTCGTTGTGCCCCCAGCGCCGGTACCCCACCAGGTCAATCACAAAGTCCTTCTCGAACTTCTCACGGTAGGCCCAGGCCATGCGCGCTACCGCGATACAGGCCTCGACGTGGTCCGCGTTCACGTGAACCACCGGCATCTCGAAGCCGCGCGCCAGGTCGCTGGCGTAGAGCGTGGAGCGCGAGTCGCGACTATCGGTGGTAAAGCCGATCTGATTGTTTAGAATAATATGGATCGCCCCGCCCACGCGATAGCCGGTCAGGCCCGACAGGTTCAGCGTCTCGGCGACAATGCCCTGCCCGGGGAAGGCCGCATCGCCGTGGATTATGATCGCCAGGGCCTCTTTCTCATCTTCGTAGGGAAAGCCGGGGCGCGTGCGCTTCTCCTGCGCGGCCCGGGTGCGCCCCAGGATGACCGGGTTGACGAACTCCAGGTGGCTGGGGTTGGGCGCCAGGGTGATCGGCATCTCGGAAACGCCACTCTCGCGGTAGGCCTTGCGCGCCCCGAGGTGGTACTTCACGTCGCCCGTCCATCCCAGGTAGGTGTCCTTGGAGTAATCGGGGGTCTGGAACTCGCTGAGAATGGAGAGGTACGGTTTGCCAAGGATATGGGCCAGCACATTGAGTCGCCCGCGATGGGCCATACCGATCACCACTTCTCGCGTACCGGCTACCGCTGCGTTGCGGATGATCGCGTCAATCATCGGCACCAGCATATCGCAGCCTTCGATCGAAAAGCGCTTTTGACCGGGGAACGTCTTGTGCAGGAAGCGCTCGAAGGTCTCCACTTCGGTCAGACGGTCGAGCAATTCGCGCTGCCGGTCGGCGTCCATGCCCCCGAAGAAGCGTCGGCTCTCGGCGCAATCGCGGATCCAGTTGCGCTCTTCGTAGTTCTGGATCTGGTCGGTCTCATAGCCGATCGGGCCCGAGTAAATCTGCCGCAGCTTTTCGACCCCTTCGGCGGCATTCGCCGACTGGGCGACGAGCGGCCCGCGCACGATGTGCGCCGGCAGGGCCGCCAGGTCCGCAACAGTTACGCCGTGGGTGGCCAGTTCCAGCCCTGGATCGCCGGGCGGGGCGCTGCCCAGGGGGTCAATTCGCGCTGCCAGGTGCCCTAACTCGCGGATGTAGCGGATCAGCCGCGCTGCGCCGACGATCCGCGTTACGTCGAGCTGCGTCTGACCCGAGGCCGCCAGTTCCGTATCCGGCGGGCCGTACTGGCTGAAAAAGGCCCGCGTCGCCTCGTCCACCGTGGCCGGGTTAGCCGTGTACCGCTCGTACAGCTCCACCAGGTAACCGGCGTTGGGCCCGTGGAATTGCCGCATGTTCATAGGGTGTCTTCTCGCCTTGACGCTGCTGTGTCTGGGCCGCCGACGCCCGGCGCCTTTGCCGCGCGTCGCTGCCTGCCTGACATTGTACCACGCCCGCGACCATTCACTTTGTGGTGTCGGTCACAAATAATTGTTGGGCTTACGCGGCTGCCCTGCATGCTGTTCGTGGGCAGGCGCCGACATCCCACATCCTCTGCCACGAGGGTGCGGAGAGCCCCTGCCGGTCCCCGCATCCGCTATCCACAATCGGAAATGGTAGTACAATCATGTCAGGCCCCATGCGCGGGGCGCACAACGCCAGAATGAAAATATTATTCTTCTTGGGAGGGCGCAGCCCTCCCAAACCCTCCCGCGGGCGGGCTATGTTCACCTCAGGTTCGTCGGAGATTCACCATATTGGAATGCCCCGCGCGCGGCTCTGGTCTCCCCAGCAAGCGTTGTAACGTTACAGTCGCTCTACATCTCCGCGGCTCTACACCTCCACACAACCACCCTGGAGAGCTGTGGAGGTGTGGAGATGAGGGCCAGATTGTCAAGCAGGTCTGAACCATGCCTGAGTCAGGTTGCCCTATACCTCACGACGAAACCAGCGCCGGGGAGCGGCGTGACCCCGCTCCCCGGCCATTTGTCCTCTCCCTCGCCGGCGTATCCGTTACTCTGCTCCCGGAGCGGGCGCTGTTCTGGCCGCGCGAGCGCACCCTGATCATCGCCGATACCCACCTGGGCAAAGCGGCCAGCTTTCGCGCCGCGGCCATCGCCGCTCCCGAGAACAGCATTACCGACCTGGGCCGGCTCACCGGCGCCCTGGTGCGCACCGGCGCTACCCGCCTGGCCATTCTTGGCGACTTTCTCCACGCTCGCGCTGGCCGCACGCCGACCGTGCTCGCGGCCATCGCTGCCTGGCGTGCCGCCCATCCCGACCTGGAGGTGCTGCTCGTGCGGGGCAACCACGACGTGCGTGCCGGCGACCCGCCGCCGGAGTGGGGCATCACCTGTCTCAATGCGCCCGTCGCCCTTGGCCCCTTCGCCCTCTGCCACGATCCCGACACCGCCACCCCGGGCTATGTTCTGGCCGGCCACCTGCATCCCGCCGTCGTCCTGACCGGCCCGGGGCGGCAGCGCGAACGGTTGCCCTGCTTCCTCGTCGGCCCGCGCCGCGCCATCCTGCCCGCCTTCGGCAGTTTCACTGGCCACACCACTGTGTACCCCGGCGCCGGCGACCGCGCCTATCTAATCGCCGGTGAGGTCATCGAAATGCAACGGCCCGGCGAGCCTTCAACACTCGCCAGGCCGTGAGAATCTGCCACCGTTCATCAGTGGGGAACCCCGCGCTTATCCCCCCAGAGAGGTGAACAGGAGATGGATCGCGTATGCGATTGCCCCGAATGTAATCAGGGTAATCACCGCCGCCAGCACCAGGGCCGTGGTTTCCGAAACTTCACCGAAGAGACCCCGACTCTGCGTGCGCTCTTCGAGACCCACCATCTGCGGCGCGCGCTGATTCATCGCCTCCATACTTGTACCTCTCCTGTGTGTTCAGCACTCCTCAATCTCTTCTCGTAGAGTAACCATCCAGAGCTGCGCTGTGGAGGGGCGCCTTACCCCTCTTCTGGCGAGCGATTTCCCCCTTTGCAGGGAGAATCTCCTCGGTTACAAAACGCTTACCTCCTGGTTACACCAGCGTAACGTGGCATATCGTACACTACGTGTAGGCTGCACCCACCGAGCTGTGCGCGGCCCCCGGCTCCCAAAACCCGTCGCGTTGTCGTTGTGAAATTGGCAGTCTGCAATGGTATGCGGCTACGCCGCGCCCTGCCAGGATGAGAACAGGTTGTTTCCCCGCAGGGCGAAGCCCTCCCAAACCCTCCCGCTGGGGTGGGCTTGCCGCCTCCACAGGCAGGGGGATGAGGAAACCCGGTTTCCCCATACTCTGACACGATGAAGACAAGTTTATTCCCGGGAGGGCATCGTCCTCCCAAACCCTCCCGGTGGGGCGGGCTTGCCACCCCTACAGGCAGGGGGATGGGAAAACCCGGTTTCCTATATCTTCACCTCAGGAGAGTTTATGTTCGACGTGCTGACCACACTCCTCTGCACCGCCCTGCCGGCCATTCTGCTCCTGGCCCTCATCGTCTGGCTGGTACGCCGACCGGCGCGACCGCGCACGGTCAACCCCTACGTCACGCCGTCGGCCCGGCCTTCCACGCCGGACCGATTCGTTGAGTTCGACGCGCTGGTGCAGCGCTGGGTGGCCGAAGAGCGTCTTTCGCCCGCGGTGGGGGCGGCGATTCGCGGCTTGATCGCCGCCGACTACGCTGCTGCCGGCTTCGGCACATTCTCTTCTGCGGCAGCGCCAGCGCCGGCGCCCGCCGCGGCTGCGGCAGCGCCAGCACCGGCGCCCGCCATGGCTGCGGCAGCGCCAGCACCGGCGCCCGCCATGGCTGCGGCAGCCCCGACGCCTGCCGTGCCTTCGGGCGAAGCCCCCGTTCCCGCCGCGCTGGCGCCCGCCCCTGTCGCCGAGCCGCCCCCGCGGGTGAGCGTCCGCTCCTGGAGCGCCGCGCTGCTGGCCCTGGGCACCCGCCGCACCCTCCTCTACCTGGGCGCTTTCTTGCTGGTTATTTCGAGCCTGACCCTGGTGATCTTCAATTGGGCCAGCTTTTCCCCGCCAGCGCAGTTCGCCATCCTCGCCGGAACCACCGCTGCCCTCTGGGGCCTGGGAACGTGGATGGCGCGCCAGCCCGCCCTGGGCGCCGCTGGCGCCAATGTGCAGGCCGTGGCCTCCCTGCTCGTCCCGGTAGTTGCCTTTGCTCTGGCCCGCCCCGGCCTGCTCGATCTGGCGCCGCGCGCGGCCTGGCAACTGGCCTCGGCCCTGAGCCTGGCGCTGTACCTGTTCACCACCTGGCGCACCCGGCGCGCCTTCTACGCTGGCGCGGCGGTTGTTGCCGCCCTCAGTCTGATCTTCGCCGCTCCCGAGGCGCTGGATCGGGGGTGGAGAAGTGCCGTTGCTACGGGCCTCCTGGCGGCCCTGGTTCCCCTTACCATCCGCCTGCGGGCAGCGGGCGCCGCGGAGCCAGCTATGGGCGTCGCTCGGGTCAGCCTGGTTGCTGTGCCCGTGCTGGCCCTGGGCAACGTCGCGCTCTACCTGGCTGGCTTGAGCGGCGGGATTGCCTTCGGCGTTACGCTGCTGGCGGCTGCACTGTTCTGTGTGCTGCGCTACGTGGCCGACGAGCGCAACTGGTGGTTCTGGGCCGCCGTTGCGTCCCCGCCCCTGGCGCTGGTCGCCATCCTCGACACGTTCGATGTACCCCTGCGCGTGCATATGCTGGCCCTGACGCTCCTGGCACTGGGCTACCTGTGGTTGAGCGCGGCCCTCGAACGGCGCCTGCGCCCCGCCGCCGCGCCACTGGCCAGCGGCGCGCTGGTCCTCGGCGCGCTGGTCCTGCTTCCGACCGGCTTCGACCTGTCGGTGGCCCGCTTCACCCTTGGCCCGCTGGCGGCCCTGGGCCTGAGTGGTGTCGCGCTGGTCGAACGGGGGCGCTTCGCCTGGCTCGGCCCCAGCCGCGACGGGCTGGCCGCTGCGGCGCTCGCCGGCGGAGGCGCCGCCCTCAGCGGCTGGCTGGGTGTGCTCCTCACCCTTACGTCCCTCGACAATGGGCAGATCGGCCTGATTCTGCTGCCACTGGCGGCCCTCGCCTTTGCCAGCGCGCGCTGGTGGCCCGGCTCGCTCCGCCCTGCCTACGACCCTGCGCTCCAGACCCTGGGGCTGTTCATCGCCTTGATTGCCGGGAGCCTGGCTCTGGAACACGCCGCCACCCGGCTTCCGGGGGCGCTCCTGCTCACCCTGATCTTCGGCGGGCAGGCCTCCCTGCGGCGCGGCTGGCCCTGGGCCACCCTCAGCCTGGGCGCCGGTCTCCTCGCGGCCTGGTTCACCCTCGATCGCTTCTTCGTCGGCGACACCTGGCTCCGCGCCGCGACTCTCACCGCCCTGGCCCTCAGCGCCGCCTACACCCTCGTCGGCGAACGGCTGCGCGCCACCGCTCTGCGCTACTGGACCTGGCCGGCGATTGGCTTGGGGGGGCTTGCCGGCTGTTTCGCAGCGGTGCTGGCCTTGCCCGAGGCTTTCAGTGAGCATCCTCTCGCCGCGCTGACGTTCCTGGGCCTGGCCGGGCTTACGGCGTTACACAGCTACCGCTGGCGAGAGGCGCGCCTGGGCTACGGCGCGGCGCCACTCCTCGCTACCGGCGCGCTCATCGCTGCCAGCCAGGGGTTCTTCACCCCCTGGCAGCCGCGGATGGGCGACCTGGCCCTGCTGGTGTGCGCCCTGGTTCTCGGCCTGGCATTGATCGGCCAGGTTCTGCGCCGTATTGACCGGGCCTATGCCCTGCCCTACGAACTGGTAGCCTTTTTCCTGCTACCCCTTGCGCCGCCGCTGGCGCTCGGCAATCCAGGGCGTCTCAGCCTCACCTGGGCGAGCGTGGCCGGCCTCTACGCGCTGGCGCTCTGGCGTTACCGGCAACCCTGGTTCCTGGCGCTGGCCTTCGTCGCGGCCGACCTGGCAGCCCTTCACGCCTTCACCTGGTTGTGGCCCGACCGCCCGCTGGAGTGGGCCGGCCTGCTGCTGGCGGGGCTGGTGTGGCTCCAGGGCCTGGCGAGCGCCGGGTTGCGGCGCGCGCCGGTCCCCTGGAACGGCGCAGGGCGATGGGGCTATGCCAGCGCCGGCCTCGGCGGGGCGGGGGCGCTGGCCCTTGCCAGCGCCAGCGACGGCGTGCTGGCCGGCGCCGCGCTGGCGCTGGCAGCGCTGCTCGCCGTGCTTGCCCAGGTCGAGCGCCGCGAAGCCGCGGCGACGGCCAGTCTGGCGCTGGCTGTGCCGGGCGCCTGGCTGGCGCACACCGCCGCCGGGCTGGACGGCGCCTGGGCCTCTGCCTGGCTGGTCCTCGAACTGGTGGGTCTGAGCCTGCTGGGCTGGCTGGCGACGCGCGTCGGCCTGAGCCTGTGGCGGCGGGTGACCGGTGTCGGCGCGCTTTGCGCAGCCGTGCTGCTCACGCTGGGAGCCGGTCTGGGTGGGCAGTTCCCGCCGCTAACCTTTGCGCTGGCGAGCCTCGGCCTGCTGCTGGCCACCCTGGCCGTGCGTGAGCGGCAGTCTGGCTACGCCTACGGCGCAGGCGGAGCGTTCGTTAGCGCGGCGCTCAGCCAGCTCGCCGACTGGGGCGTGCGCGAACTTCAGTGGTACGTCATCCCGGCGGGGCTGTACCTGCTGGTCCTGGCAGGGGGGCTACGCCGTTTCCAGGGTCACCGGCGGGCCTCGCAGCTCATCGAAGCCGCAGCCGTGATGCTCATGCTCGGCGTCACTGCGGCTCAGGCCCTGCTGCCCGAGGGCGGCCTGTTCTACTCCTTGCTGCTCTTCGGCGAGTCGCTGCTGATGGCGACCTACGGTGCCCTGTCGCGGCTGCGCGTGCCCTTCGTGGGCGGGATGGCCTTCTTTGTCGCGGGGGTGCTGTGGATGACCGTTGACACGGTGCGTCTGGCGAACCAGTGGGTCATCCTGGGCATCGTGGGCCTGCTGATGGTGCTGGCCTATGTCATCCTGGAGCGGCACCAGGAGCGCCTGCTGCGAGCCGGTCGCTACTGGGCGGGCCAACTACGGGCGTGGGAGTAGTACCAATTTCTGTTGAACATTCCGCATAACCCGAGCTGCGATAGCGCACGGTAATGCCCGGGATCGTAATCCACAATCCAAAATCGGCAATCTAAAATGGTATAAGAGCCTATCCGGATAACGCTTTCGGGACGAAGGCGCGTGGGGAAATCCGATTTCCCCACGCGCCTGCCAGGTGAGAGGGTGTGGGCGCAGAGGCCCTCCCAGGAAACAGCCCGCTGGCGGGGAGGCTTTGGGAGGGCGCAGCCCTCCCAGGAATAACCATTGTTCATTCCGGCGTCGTGCCGCGCAGCGGCATAGACGGCTGGGATGAACATAGCCGACGCGCGGGAGGGTCTGGGCGGAGGCTATTGCAACGTCGCTAGGGCAAGCCCCAAACCCTCGGGGGGTAGTGCAGCCGCACCACGCCCCGCCACAACGAAAAAAAGCGGGTTCGGGAAGGTGTGCTTCCCGAACCCACCTGTTCTACGCTACCCGCCGGAGATGGCGAGGAGTGGTTGCCCCTCTACGAGATCAGTGGGCCTGAGCGGCGCCCTTGCTTCCGTACTTCGCCATCGTCTCGTCGTCGGTGATCGGGTTGCGGAGGTTGTCCACCAGCTCCTGGATCTCCCGCGGCGGAGCCTTGGTCATCAGACTGACCACAACCACGAGGATGATCGCCACTGGCAGCCCGAAGATCCCCGACCCCAGGTGGCTGATGCCGAGCACGTTGAAGGCCGGGTTGGTGTAGTTCATCGCCATGTAGAAGATGGTGACGACCAGGCCGCCGATCATACCCGCGATCGCGCCGGGGCCATTGGCGCGGCGCCAGAAGATGCCCAGCAGCACGATGGGGAAGAAGGTTGCCGCAGCCATCGAGAAGGCCCATGCCACCATCTGGGCGATCAGCGCCAGGCGCGGGAGGGCCAGCAGTGCGGCAATGACAGCCGCCACGACAATCATCGACTTGCCCAGCATGATGCGGGTTTGCAGGCTGGCTTTGGGGTTGATGGTGCGGAAGTAGATATCATGGGCCACCGCCGAGGCGATCACCACCAGTAAACCGTCGGCGGTGGAGAGCGCCGCGGCCAGACCACCGGCGGCCACCAGCGCGCCGATCGTGAAGGGCAGGCCGGCAATATCAGGAGCGGAGAGCACCACCAGGTCGCCGTCAATCGTTCCGGCAGTCGGCGTACCGATCTCGCCATACTGCACGATCCCGTCGATCGATTTCTCCGTCACCGCCGTGCCGGAGATCTCACCGGCGCGGCCAGTCTTGTCATCGACTTTCTCGAAGGGGCCGAGGTCAATCACGCCGTTGCCGTTCGCATCCTCGATGACGACAGCGCCAGACTTCTCCAGGTTCTTCACCCAGGACGGCTGCTTGCCAAGGGCCACCCCATCGATCGCCTTGAAGTCGCGGATGGCGATCAGGCCATTGCGGCCCCACTGCTCGGTCCACGCTGGCAGTTCAGAGACCTGCTTGCCAACCACGTTCTCAAGGATGTTCCAGCGTGAGAAGGCGGCGTAAGCCGGGGCGGTGAAGTAGAGCAGGAAGATGAAGAACAGCGACCAGCCCACGCTCAGGCGGCTCTCCCTTACTGAAGGCACGGTGTAGAAGCGGATGAGGATGTGGGGCAGGCCGGCGGTACCCAGCATCAGACAGGCCATCAGCGCCAGGAAGTTCCAGGGCGTGCCGCGCCAGTCGCCGAGTTCGGGCCGCTTGGCGTCAGGAATGGTGATCGCCTCAGGCGGAGTGAGCGAGGAGCCGAACTGGTTATTGATCTGGTTCACGGCTGCGCGCGCCGAGGCGTTGCTCAGACCTTCATTGAAGGGTGGAATGTACCCGCTGGTAACGAACTTGCCCGGCACCGCCGGCGACTCGGTGGTCTTGGACAGGCCCTGCTCCTGCTCCAGACGCACGATGTTCTGCAGCGCCTGACCATAGCTCAACTGCGGAATGGGGAAACCGGTGAGCTGAATGGAGAGGAAGGTCACCGGGATCAGGTAGGCCGTAATCAGAATGATGTACTGGGCCACCTGAGTCCAGGTCACGGCCTTCATACCGCCGAGGAAGGAGCAGACCAGCACGCCGGAGAGACCGATCACCACGCCGAGGCGGAAATCCACGCCGATGAAGCGCTGCATAATCAGGCCGACGCCCACCACCTGAGCAGTCACATAGGTGAGGCTCACGATAATGGCGCAGATTGCAGCGACGATGCGGGCAGTATTGCCGCCGAAGCGGGCGCCCACAAAGTCAGGGATGGTATACTGACCAAACTTGCGTAGGTAGGGCGCGAAGAGCAAGGCCAGCAGCACGTAGCCGCCGGTCCAGCCCATAATGTAGGCCAGGCCATCGTACCCGATGAGGAAGAGCGTACCGGCCATCGAGATGAACGACGCGGCGCTCATCCAGTCGGCGCCGGTGGCCATACCGTTGAACACGGCGGGCACGTTACGCCCGGCGACGTAGTACTCATCGAGCAGCTTTGTGCGCGAGATGATCCCGATGGTGGCGTAGAGCGCCATCGTCAGCAGCAGGAAGACCCAGCCGATGATCTGCGTTGGCACGCCGGCGAAGACCTCCAGCAGCAACATGATGGTCGATACAATCAGAAAGCCGATGGTAAAGAGCCCGTAGTAGCGCGCCATCTTGTTGCGGAAGACGCTCTGGGCACTCGAGGAGGGAGAGACAGCCATGGTCACACTCCTGACACTTGTAACACCACTCGTCAGATGGCCCGTGGAAGGCGAGCCTGATCCGGCCAGCTCTGGCAGTGACTCCGTCGTTCAACCACGGGGCGCACAAATGCACCTGAGCGCGAACCCTGTTGCGCTGGAGCGGTAATGCTCCTGGCGAAGGGGGCGCTAGCGGTCACGGTCGCCCAGGCCGTACTTCTGGTCCAGCCGGTTCATCGCAAAGGCGTAGTAGAAGATGAGGACCACGAAGACCACCAGCGACCCCTGCGAGCCCATGTAGTAGCCCAGCGGGAAGCCGCCAATCACGATGTTGTTCAACTGATTGACCAGCAGAACTGGCACGTACGAGACCATGAACCAGATGACGATCAACGTGGTGATCAGGCGCAGGTTCTCTCGCCAGTACAACCTGGCGCGCTCCTCAGCGGGGAGCTTGGTGAAGTCGGTCATTGAAGGCCTCCTTGCTCGATCTTCCGGCGCTTCGTGGCGCGTGCTACGGCGCAATCCCACCCTCTTCCGGAAGCCATCCGCTTTCGGCGAGCACGGGCGAATCATCTCGGCGCGACGAGCCTGGTCCACGTCGAGATGCGAGAAGAAGCCGCGTTCCGCGGCGCACCTCTCAGAACCGATGGTTCGGACTATAGATGGATTGCTCGGTGTCATCAGACTACCAGAGCTTTTTCATGTCCGTTTAAGGTTTGTGTAAAGTTTCTGTAAAGCCGGAGGCTGCACAGGGGGTGGAGGGCTTGCCGCCCCCACAGGCAGGGTTATGGAGAAAGCCAGTTTCCCTATCCCTCAACCGGTGTTGGGGGCGCCTGGCGTTCCAGCAGGCAGGGGTATGGGGAAACCTGGTTTCCCTAGCTTTATCACGTCAGCCGTCCATGCGGCTGCGCCGCACAACGACAAGATGAACATGGATTTTTCTTGGGAGGGCGCAGCCCTCCCAAACCCTCCCCGCTGGGGGCTTGTTTCTGGGAGGGCTGCGCCCTCACAAACCCTCCCGCGGGCGGGCTATGTTCACGTTTGGCGCGGTAGCACGGACGTATGGGCCCCGAACCAGCGCTCGTTCAAGGTCGCGAAAAAGCCGCTACGCTGGAGATCTTCCAGGATGCGGTTGACCTCGGCTTCGAGGCGGAAGGCGGAACGGGAGAAGGCCAGCGCCAGCGGCTCGCTGGTCAGGGCTGCGGCGATGCGTAGATCGGTACGGCCCCGGGTCGCCTCCAGGGCCGTGACCATGTCGGTGATAACCGCATCGAGCCGGCCCGCCCCCAGGTCGGCCAGCGCGGCTGCGGCGTCGTCGTAGGTCGAACGGAGCACGAAGTTGCCCCCGTCGCGCAGCAGGCGGCGGGCCAGGGTATCGGCGTCGGAGCCCAGGGCTACCCCTACCACCTGGCCGGTCAGATCGCCTGCGCCAGCGCCAGGCGCCCCGGCAGCCGTGACCAGCACCTGACCGGCGTCGAAGTAGAAGCGCGAGAAGCGGGCGCGAAAGCCCTGCTCGGGAGCGTAGGGCAGCGCCGAGGCGATCATGTCGGCGCGACCGCTCACCAGGGCGCTATACAGCCCGTCGAAGCCCGTGGGCACAATCTCGACCGTGAGACCCAGCTCCGCGGCGATGGCCTGCGCCAGGTCCATATCGTAGCCGGTCACCTGCCCATCCTGCTCGAAGGCAAACGGCCAGAAACCCACATCGGTCGCCACCCGCAGCGTTCCGCGCTGCTGCACCGCCGCCCAGACCGGGTCGAGGGGCGCCCCGCGCGCGCCACCCTCGGCGCTCCAGGCCAGCAGCGCGTACAGCAAGAGCACGCCCAGGGCGGCTGCATCGAACAGGGCCGTGCGACGCCGCAGAATCGGGTGACTCATCATATTCTCATTATCGTTCCTTGATTCTCACAGATGGCTGAAGTATACTGCAACGTAGTGACCTCGCTGATGCATGGCTCTGCGCTCCTGATCCGATGCCCGAGTGTAATAAGCGGTTTCCTGCGGTAAGGATATGTCCTTGCCGGTAAACCGATCGGAAACACGTGTCAGGTTGCGACGCCAGCGAAGGTCGAACTGCTCACCTGATCCCACAACGCGCGAAACCTGCACGGGCGCACCCGAGAAGCCGGCAAAGGCTTTGCTCTCCAGTACCCTGTGCGGCTTCGCCGCAGCACCGCTCTACACAGCGTGTTCCTTGGAGAGGACGGTGCGTGCAAGGCTGCCCGTCAGGCAGGGGCGCGGTTCGACGGGCTCACCGCGGGTGGGAAACGCGGGTTTCGCCAGTCTCACGGGGCAGGGTTCTCATCACCGGTGGCGCCTGAACACAGGAATGCCTATGGAAGAGCCTCGCAAACAGCAATCGGTTCCAGCGCCGCCCCCGTCCGGCGGGTCGTCATACGGCGCTGCGCCGCCGCTGGGGGCTTATGCGCCGGCTCCTGCCCCCTCAGCGCTGGATGTTGGCGCGAGGGTCGTGCGCCTGCTCGTCCATCGCGCCTTCTGGTACGCCGAGCAACTCTGGCTCCTGGCGCGCCCGCATCTGGGCTGGCTCATCCTCACCACCTTTCTCCTGGGCGTCATCGCCGTTCTCAGTCTGTTGCTGGCACTGCCGCGGCTCGCCCGTGAGCAGCCGGCGGATATTCGGGTGTCGTGGCTCCAGCCTGCCCCCGCAGTGGTGGATTTTCTGCGTGGCCAGCAGACCTACGATGCCGATCTGATGTGGAACTCGTTTAGCGCTAATTTCCAGGAGTCGTTGCAGGCCCGCGATTTCACCCGTGAGACCCTGGCCGAACAGATGGAGCAGGAACGCCGGAACGGACAGCGTTACCGCAAGTTCGAGTACATCGGCGGCATTCGGCTCCCCGATAATCAGGCGATGTATTTCTACGTCGTAGAGGTGTCAGTTCCCCAGAGCGCGCGGACGCGCTCGATCTCCTTTGTCTTTACTGTGGACCGAGACGGCAAGATTGTCGCCATCGAGTAAGGTGTTGCCGCCTGGCGCATGGTGGTGCAACAGCGGCGCGCATCTGGAAGTGGAGTAGACGCATGGCCATTGAGCCCTACCGCCCCAACGACGCACAGTACCGCGATGACTTCGATCGCGAACTCGACAAGAAGCTGGACAGGATCTTCCACCGCTGGCAGTGGAAGCTCTTCCGCTTCGTGCGCACGCTGATCTTCATCGCGATCGGGATCTGGCTGGCGACGAACTTGCTGCCCCCGGTGTTCGAAACCGTCCTGTCGGGCAATCTCGGCCCGATGATCCTGCAGTTCATCCCGGTTGCGATTTACCTCTTCTTCTTCATCGGCTTCCAGTTCTTCCTGATGTACTACTTCATGGCGCGCACCCGCATCTACTGGGTGAAGCCGGGTGAGACGGGCATCAGTTTCAAGGACTACCGCGGCAACCCCGAGGTGCTGGAGGCCGCGCGGCGCGTGGTGACGCTGCTCAAGGGGGCCAAGGAGTTCAAGAAGATGGGTGGCGAGGTGACGCGCGGCATTCTGTTGATCGGGCCGCCCGGCACCGGGAAGAGCTACCTGGCGCAGGCCATTTCCACCGAGGCCGGAGTGCCGTTTGGTTACCTCAGCGCCCCGTCGTTGCAGTCGGCCTGGATGGGTATGGGTAACATCAAGGTGATGAACCTGTACCGCAAGGCCCGTCGCTTTGCCCGCGAGTATGGCGCCTGTATCATTTTTATTGATGAAATTGACGCCATCGGTGGCGCGCGCTCGACCAGCCTGATGGGTACCGGCGCCGCCGGGATGGACGGCAATGCCGCCGGGGGTCTGCACAGGGTGGTGATGGGCATTGGCGGCATGATGGGGGGCGGTAGCGGCATTCTCAACGAGCTGCTGCTGCAGATGGACCCGCCGCCCCAGGATAGCTGGTGGGGCAAGTTGTTGCGCACCCTGCGGCTACGCAGCGGCAAGCCCGATATGCCGCCGGTGCTGACGATGGCGGCCACCAACCTGGCCGAGACGCTCGATGCCGCGCTGCTCCGCCCGGGGCGCTTCGACCGCAAGATCGCCGTTGAGCCGCCTGATGCCGATGGCCGCCGCGAGGTGATCGAGTATTACCTCAGCAAGGTCAAACACGAGCCGATGCCGATTGACCGCATGGTCTCCGATACGATCGGCTACACGCCGGTGGCGATCAAGTACTGCATTAACGAGGCGACCATCCACGCTCACTTCGACGGGCGCGCCGCTATCAACTACTGGGACTTCACGCGGGCTCGCGAGACCCACGAGTGGGGCCTGCGCCAGCCCATCCGCAGCATGTCCTACGAAGAGCGCCGCCGCATCGCCTACCACGAAGCCGGCCACGCCTACGCCATGGTCAAGCTGCTGAAGAAGGAGCGGCTCACCAAAGTGACCATCGTGCGCCACGGTAGCGCCCTCGGGTTTGCGGCCTGGAAGCCGGAGGAAGAGATCCATACCCGAACCAAGGATGAGTTGCTCGACCGGATCAAGATCAGCCTGGCCAGCCGCGCCGCCGAGGAACTCTTCCTGGGCATCCAGATGAGCGGCGTCACCAGTGATCTGCAGGGCGCCACCGGCCTCGCCGCGATGATGGTCGGGGCCTATGGTATGGACGAGAGCTTCTTCTCTTACCTGACCTTCGGTATGCAGGGCCTCAGTGCCCCGGACATCAAGCCGCGCATCGAGGCGATTTTGCAGGAGCAGTACCGCCAGGTCAAGAGCTTGCTGGAGAACAACCCCGAGGCGGTGATTGCCATCGCTGAGGCGCTCATTCTGCGCAACGAGTTGACCGACATTGATGTGAAGGAGATTCTCGACCGGATTGAGGCCGAGCATCCCTTCACACCGATCAGCGCCCGCAGGGAGCGCGCCGTCTTCGGCTTCGCTGCGGCCACACGGACGCAGGGCGCCAGCCCCCTGGTACGCCGCCGCCGCGAGGCGCGGCCCAACGCCCTGCCGGCTCCTGGCACGATTATCCTCGACGCCGAGCAACGCCGCGACGAAAGCGCCGGCGAGTCCTGATCGGCGAGTTCCAGAGGGCGTCAATCGGCTCCGGCAAAGCAAACAGGGGCGCGGGGGAAGTTACTTCCCCCGCGCCTTTACCATTTGCTGCAACACCCGCCGCCGTGGGGGTTATCGTGACGAATATGGGTGTTTTGCCGGGAGGGCTGCGCCCTCCCAAACCCTCCGCTCAGGGAGGGAGTTGGGGAAACCCGGTTTCCCCATGTCCCAACCGCTGGTGGGAGCGGCTGGCACCACCCACAGGCAGGGGTGTGGTTCG
>OGCL01000120.1_pt1 | contig 89040 bp, 71 predicted proteins | sample 1570041 | NCBI WGS metagenome assembly OGCL01 (sample SAMN06266162, study PRJEB24511) | hot springs metagenome | isolation source: Hot spring water | place: South Africa: Limpopo | collected 2015-06-22
GATGTGGCCGAGGCTGGAGATGGTGAAGCAGGCGCCCTGCATCGCATCCGGAGAAAGCTTCTTGGTGCGGGCCTTCTCAGCCAGCTCCGCAGCCTCGCCGGCCAGTTGCAGCAGACTCTTCTGGTCGACGTTGCGAATCACCGGGACCATCAGGCCATCCGGCGTGTCGACGGCGAACCCTACGTGCACATACTTCTTGCGGATCAGCGCCTTGCCGCTCGGGGCCAGGGAACTGTTGAAATCCGGCAGTTCCTTTAGCAGGTGCGCGCACGCCTTGAGCAATAGCGGCAGCACGGTGAGCTTGACCCCAGCCTTCTCGGCGATCGCCTTCTGCGCAACGCGGAAAGCTTCCAGCTCGGTAATGTCGGCCGACTCGAACTGGGTCACGTGCGGTACGTTCAGCCAGCTGCGATGCAGGTTGGCGGCACCGACCTGCATCAGGCGGGTCATCGGCACTTCTTCGACTTCACCGAACTTGCTGAAGTCGATCGTCGGGATCGGCGGAATACCCGCCCCGCCGGTAGTACCTTCGGCAGGAGCCTGCTTGACCTTGTGGAGCATGTTCTTGACGTAGGCCTGGACGTCTTCCTTGAGGATGCGTCCCTTCGGGCCAGTGGCCGGAACATCAGGCAGTTCTACGCCAAATTCGCGTGCAAGCATGCGTACCGCCGGCCCCGCGTGCACCTTGGTGCCAGCCTTGCTCGGGCCGCTGACCGCCGGAGCCGGCGTCGCGGCAGCCTTCGCCTCGGGAACGCCTTGCTTGTTTGGTGCGACGGCCTGCTGCTGCGGCGCAGCCTCATCCGCCTTGGGAGCGGGTTTCTTCGCCGGTGCGGTGCCTTGGACCTTTAGGGTCAGGATCAGATCGCCGGTCTTGGCCTCGTCACCGACCTTGATCGACAGCGATTCCACCACGCCCGCCTTGGGCGCAGGAATTTCCATGCTGGCCTTGTCGGACTCAAGGGTAATCAGCGACTGATCCGCCTCGACGCTGTCCCCGGCCTTGACCATCACTTCGATGACATTGGCGCTGCCGCTGGAGCCGATGTCCGGGATACGCACTTCTTCCACGGATTCGCCGGCGGCTTCGGCAGGCTCTTCAGCTGCCGGCTCGCTCAGCTTTTGCTTCGGAGCGCTTGCGGCCTGGCTTGCTGGCGCCTTGCCTGCTGCTGGCTTGCTGGACGCTGCGCCTTTGAGAATCAGGATCAGATCGCCGGTGCCGACTTCGTCGCCCACCTTGACCGAAATGCTCTCGATCACGCCGGCGGCAGGAGACGGAATCTCCATGCTGGCCTTGTCCGACTCGAGCGTGATCAACGCTTGTTCGGCGGCAATGGTATCGCCGGCTTTGACCGCGATCTCGATTACGCTGGCTTTGCCCGAGGAGCCGATATCAGGAACCTTGATCTCCTGTGTCTCGCCTTCGCCGGCCGAGGCCGAAGCGTCGTCGTCGCCCGGAGGCGTCGGCGCTTCGGCTTCATCTGTCGGGCCGCCGGTCGCTGCGCCAGCGGGTTCGGCTGCAGCCTGTGCCGGAGCCGCACTGTCCTGGCCTTCTTCGCTTTCCAGCTCCAGCAGCTCGTCGCCTTCTTTCAGACGATCGCCGAGCTTGACCTTCAGGCTCTTCACCACGCCCGCCTTGGGCGCTGGAATTTCCATGCTGGCCTTGTCGGACTCGAGCGTCAGGATGCTCTGGTCGGCTTCGATACGGTCGCCGACCTTGACGAACAATTCGATTACTTCACCCTCACCACTGCCGATGTCGGGTACGCGTATGGTTTCACTCACAATAGGTTCTCCTGTGCGCACGCATCAGCAATCCAGCGGATTGCGCTTCTCGGGGTCGATACCGAACTCGGTGATGGCGTTGGCCACCACGGTGCGTTCGATGGCGCCGCGATCGGCGAGTGCTTGCAGTGCGGCCACAGTCACCCAACGACGGTCGACCTCGAAGAAATCACGCAGCTTGGCGCGCGAGTCGCTGCGGCCGAAGCCGTCAGTGCCGAGCACCTGGTATTCGCGCGACGGCACCCACTGACGGATCTGATCGGCGAACAGCTTCATGTAGTCGGTCGAGGCGATGACCGGGCCTTCGCGACCTTCCAGGCACTGCTGGACGTAGCTCTTGCGCGGCTCCTCGGTCGGGTGCAAACGATTCCAGCGATCCACCGCCAGACCGTCACGGCGCAGTTCGTTGAAGCTGGTCACGCTCCAGACGTCCGCGCCCACGCCCATCTTGGCGAGGATGTCCACCGCGGCGCGGACTTCACGCAGGATGGTGCCCGAGCCCAGCAGCTGCACGCGGTGCTTGAAGTCGCCCTTGGCTTCTTCGAGCAGGTACATGCCCTTGATGATGCCGTCCTCGACACCCTGCGGCATGGCCGGCTGCTGGTAGTTCTCGTTCATCACGGTGATGTAGTAGTAGACGCTCTTCTGCTGCTCCATCATCTCGTGCATGCCGTGATGCATGATCACCGCCAGCTCGTAGCCGTAGGTGGGGTCATAGCTGCGGCAGTTGGGGATGGTGCTGGCGAGGATGTGGCTGTGGCCGTCCTCGTGCTGCAGGCCTTCACCGTTGAGCGTGGTGCGCCCGGAAGTGCCGCCCAGCAGGAAGCCGCGGGTCTGGGCATCGCCGGCCGCCCAGGCCAGGTCGCCGATCCGCTGGAAGCCGAACATCGAGTAGAAGATGTAGACCGGCAGCATTGGCTGGTTGTAGTTGCTGTAGGCGGTACCTGCGGCGATGAACGAGGAGAACGCACCGGCTTCGTTCAGACCTTCCTGGAGGATCTGGCCGTCTTTCTCTTCGCGGTAGTACATCACCTGGTCGCGGTCGACCGGCTCGTACAGCTGCCCCACCGGTGAGTAGATACCCAGCTGGCGGAACATGCCTTCCATGCCGAAAGTGCGCGCCTCGTCGGCGAGAATCGGCACGATACGCTTGCCGAGATCCTTGTCCTTGACCAGCTGCGAGAGGATGCGGCCGAAGGCCATGGTGGTGGAAATCTCGCGGTCACCGGAGCCGTCGAGGACTGCCTTGAGGGTCTCCAGCGGCGGTGTCGGGATGCTGAAGCTCTTCGGCCGGCGCTGCGGCAGATGCCCGCCCAGCTTGTCGCGGCACTTGCGCAGGTACTTCATTTCCGCGCTGTCTTCGGCTGGGCGATAGAACGGCAGCTCTTCGAGTTGCGAGTCGTTGACCGGGATGTCGAAGCGATCGCGGAATTTCTTCAGGCTGTCGATATCGACTTTCTTGGTGTTGTGGGCGATGTTCTTCGCCTCACCGGCACCGGTGCCGTAGCCCTTGATGGTCTTGGCGAGAATGACCGTTGGCTGGCCTTTGTGGTTGACCGCCTGGTGATAGGCCGCATAGACCTTGTACGGATCGTGGCCGCCGCGGTTGAGCTTCCAGACTTCCTCGTCGGACATGCTCTCGACACGCTTGAGCAGCTCGGGGTCAGCACCAAAGAAGTGTTTGCGCACATAGGCGCCGTCTTTGGCCTTGTAGTTCTGGTATTCCCCGTCGATCGCCTCGTCCATGCGCCGCTGCATGCGGCCGTCTTCGTCGGCGGCGAACAGCGGATCCCACAGGCGACCCCAGACCACCTTGTTGACGTTCCAGTTGGCGCCTTTGAACACGCCTTCCAGTTCCTGAATGATCTTACTGTTGCCGCGCACCGGGCCGTCCAGACGCTGCAGGTTGCAGTTGATGACGAACACCAGGTTGTCGAGATTCTCACGGCCGGCCAGGGAAATGGCGCCGAGGGTTTCCGGCTCGTCGCATTCGCCGTCACCGATGAAGCACCAGACGCGCTGCTTGCCTTTCGGAATGAAGCCGCGGTTTTCCAGGTACTTCATGAAGCGTGCCTGGTAGATCGCAGTGATCGGGCCGAGGCCCATGGACACGGTCGGGAACTGCCAGAAGTCTGGCATCAGGTGCGGGTGCGGGTAGCTCGACAGACCCTTGCCATCGACTTCCTGGCGGAAGTTGAGCATCTGCTCTTCGGTCAGGCGGCCTTCCAGGAAGGCGCGGGCGTAAATGCCGGGGGAGGCGTGGCCCTGGTAGTAGATCAGGTCGCCGCCATGCTCTTCGGTCGGCGCCTGGAAGAAGTAGTTGAAGCCGATGTCGTAGAGCGTCGCGCTGGAGGCAAAGGTGGAGATGTGGCCGCCCAGGTCCGGATCCTTCAGATTCGCACGCATCACCATGGCCAGAGCATTCCAGCGGACCAGGGAGCGGATTCGACGCTCCATGAACAGGTCGCCGGGCATCTTGGCTTCACGGGTGACGGGGATGGTGTTGCGGTACGGCGTGGTGATGCCGTAGGGCAGCGGAGTACCGCTACGTGTGGCCAGTTCGCCCATCCGGGTCATCAGGTAGTGAGCGCGGTCTTCACCCTCGCGGTCGAGGACGGACTCGAGGGCGTCCAGCCATTCCTGGGTTTCGACGGGATCGAGATCTTGCATGGCTTGCTCCATGGCGGAAAGGCTTCCAGAATCGGTCGCCTGTTCGCTACCGGCTTTGTGGGCCGGTGCGTGTAATGTTCTTGGACGAGTGCCGGGGGTAGGGCCGGGCGTCTGTAGTTTTACTACAAAACGGCGCCGGGATCAGCCCCCTGAAATACTCTTTAGTAGTAAAACTACAGATCAGCGGCACTGGCATTTCCCTGTGAAAGGTACTTGCGAGGCTCTGAATCGCGCGGTCCATCGTATTCACTGTTGTGAAGGAAACCTCAATGAGTCTGCCGTCGCTGGTTGCATTGCCGCCCTCACTCCTGCCTTTTGTCAGTCGTGCCGAGGAGTCGTTCCTCGCGGCTGCCGGCAACCTGTCGGAAGCGCTTGCGGCACGAGGCCGCGCCTGGCTGGCCGAGCATGGCGAGGCGTTCGCCCGGGTCTGCGCGGCGAGTGACTTCGTCAGCGAACAGGTTAGCCGAGATCCACAGATGCTGCTGCAGCTGGCCGAGCTGGGCTGGCTGGATCGGTCGCTGGAAGCCGGCGAACTGCGCGATGCGCTGAGCGAGCTGATTGCCGCCTGTGACAATGAGGACACCCTGGCGCTGACGCTACGGCGCTTCCGTAGCCGCCAGCAGGTGCGCATCATCTGGCGCGATCTGACCCGCCAGGCGGCCCTGGCCGAAACCTGTCGCGACCTCTCCGATCTGGCCGATGCCAGCGTCGATCTGGCCTATCACTGGCTCTACACCCGCCATTGCGAGCAATTCGGCGTGCCCACCGGCCGGCGCAGCGGCAACCCGCAGCACATGGTGATTCTCGGCATGGGCAAGCTGGGCGCACACGAACTGAACCTGTCCTCCGACATCGACCTGATCTTCGGCTATCCGGAGGGCGGCGAGACCGTCGGCGCCAAGCGCTCGCTGGACAATCAGGAATTCTTCGTCCGCCTTGGCCAGCGGCTGATCAAGGCATTGGACGCCATCACCGTCGACGGCTTCGCCTTCCGCGTCGACATGCGTCTGCGTCCGTACGGCTCGTCCGGGCCGTTGGTCTACAGCTTCAATGCGCTTGAGCAGTACTACCAGGATCAGGGGCGCGACTGGGAGCGCTACGCGATGATCAAGGCGCGGGTCATCGGTGGTGACCAGCAGGCCGGCAAGGAGCTGCTGGAGATGCTGCGACCCTTCGTCTACCGGCGTTACCTGGACTTCTCCGCCATCGAGGCGCTGCGCACCATGAAGCAGCTGATCCAGCAGGAAGTGCGGCGCAAGGGCATGGCTTCGAATATCAAGCTGGGTGCCGGTGGCATCCGCGAGGTCGAGTTCATCGCTCAGGCCTTTCAGCTGATCCACGGAGGGCGCGATCTCAGCCTGCAGCAGCGTCCGCTGCTCGGTGTGCTGGCCACCCTGGAGGGGCAGGGTTATCTGCCGGCCGCGGCAGTGGCCGAACTGCGCGAAGGCTATGAATTCCTGCGCTATACCGAGCATGCGCTGCAGGCGATCGCGGACCGTCAGACGCAGATGCTGCCGGACAACGAGGTGGACTGTGCGCGGGTGGCGTTCATGCTCGGCTTCGACGGTTGGGCGGCCTTCCATGAGCAACTGCTGTACTGGCGCGGGCGCATCGACTGGCATTTCCGCCAGGTCATCGCCGACCCGGATGAGGACGAGAATGCCGAGGGCGAGGCGCTGGTCGGCGGCGAATGGCTGCCGCTGTGGGAGCAGGACTGGGACGAGGAGTTCGCCTGCCGCCAGCTGTCCGAGGCCGGTTTCCGTGATGGCCAGGGCGCCTGTCAGCGGCTCGCCGCGCTGCGCAACGCCAGCCAGGTACGCACCATGCAGCGTCTCGGCCGCGAGCGTCTGGATGCCTTCATTCCACGGCTGCTGGCGCAGGCCGTCGAGCAGGACGATCCGGATCTGGTGCTCGAACGCGTACTGCCGCTGGTGGAAGCGGTCGCCCGGCGTTCGGCCTACCTGGTCCTGCTGACTGAAAATCCCGGGGCGCTGCAGCGCTTGCTCGAGCTCTGCGCAGCCAGCCCGTGGATCGCCGAGCAGATTGCACGCTTCCCGCTGTTGCTTGACGAGCTGCTCAACGCCGGTCGTCTGTACAGCCCGCCGCTGGCGCCGGAACTGGCGGCTGAACTGCGCGAACGGCTGATGCGCATTCCCGAAGATGACCTCGAGCAGCAGATGGAGGCGCTGCGGCATTTCAAGCTGGCGCACCGGCTGCGGGTTGCCGCTTCGGAAATCGCCGGGACGCTTCCCTTGATGAAGGTCAGCGACTACCTGACCTGGCTGGCGGAGGCGATCCTGCAGGAAGTGTTGACCCTCGCCTGGCGCCACACCGTCGCGCGTCATGGCCAGCCACAGCGCAGCGATGGCACGCTCTGCGATCCGGCGTTCGTCATCGTCGGTTACGGCAAGGTCGGTGGCATCGAACTCGGGCATGGTTCGGATCTGGATCTGGTGTTCATCCACGACGGCGACCCCGCCGCCGAGACCAATGGCGCCAAGCCCATCGATACCGCGCAGTTCTTCACTCGCCTGGGCCAGCGCATCATCCATCTGCTCACCACCCAGACCACCTCCGGCCAGCTCTATGAAGTGGACATGCGGCTGCGCCCGTCCGGGGCTTCCGGGCTGCTGGTCAGCTCGCTGGGCGCCTTCGAGCGCTACCAGAGCCAGGAGGCCTGGACCTGGGAACACCAGGCGTTGGTGCGCGCGCGGGTGCTGGTCGGCTGCCCGCAGCTGACGGCCGACTTCGAACGGGTGCGCGCCGGTGTGCTGGGTCGCGAACGCGATCTCGAGGCGCTGCGCCGCGAGGTCAGCGAGATGCGTGCGAAGATGCGTGACAACCTCGGCACCCGCGTGACGCATGCTGGAACCGCCGAGCAGGCCTTCGACGCCACTGCCGAGTTCAATCTCAAGCAGGACGCCGGTGGTATCGTGGATATCGAATTTATGGTGCAATACGCGGCTTTGGCGTGGTCGCACCAGCATCCCGAACTGCTGCGCTATACCGATAACATCCGCATTCTCGATGGGTTGGAGCAGGCCGGGTTGATGACCGGCGATGAGGTGCGGCTGCTGCAGGACGCCTACAAGGCGTACCGTGCCGCGGCCCACCGGCAATCACTGCAGAAGCAGCCCGGAGTGGTGAGTGGGGATCAATTCCACGACGAGCGTCGCGCAGTCATGCGGATCTGGCGCGAGCTGGGGCTCAGCTGAGCCCGCGTCGGGCTACCGAGCAATATCGAATTCTGAGGAGCTGGCAAGATGTCGATGGCCGATCGTGATGGCGTCATCTGGTATGACGGCGAACTGGTGCAGTGGCGCGATGCGACCACCCATGTGCTGACCCATACCCTGCACTACGGCATGGGCGTGTTCGAAGGTGTTCGCGCCTACAACACCCCGGACGGCACGGCGATCTTCCGCCTGCAGGCGCACACCGACCGCCTGTTCGATTCGGCGCACATCATGAACATGCCGATGCCGTACTCGAAGGAAGAGATCAACGAGGCGACCCGCGCCGCAGTGCGCGAGAACAACCTGGAAAGCGCCTACATCCGCCCGATGGTGTTCTACGGAAGCGAAGGCATGGGCCTGCGCGCCAGCGGCCTGAAAGTGCACGTGATCGTCGCGGCCTGGCACTGGGGTGCCTACATGGGCGACGAGGCGCTTGAGCTGGGCATCAAGGTGCGCACCAGTTCCTTCACCCGTCACCACGTCAACATCACCATGACCCGCGCCAAGTCCAACGGTGCCTACATCAACTCGATGCTGGCCCTGCAGGAAGCCATTTCCGGCGGCGCCGACGAAGCGCTGATGCTGGACCCCGAAGGCTATGTGGCCGAGGGCTCGGGCGAGAACATCTTCATCATCAAGGATGGCGTGATCTACACCCCGGAAGTCACCGCCTGCCTGAACGGCATCACCCGCGGCACCGTGCTGACCCTGGCCGCCGAGCACGGCCTGAAGGTGGTCGAGAAGCGCATCACCCGCGACGAGGTGTACATCGCCGACGAAGCCTTCTTCACCGGTACCGCAGCCGAAGTCACGCCGATCCGCGAAGTGGACGGCCGCGCCATCGGCATCGGCCGTCGCGGCCCGATCACCGAGAAGCTGCAGAAAGCCTACTTCGATCTGGTCACCGGCAAGACTGATGCCCACGCCGAATGGCGGACCCTGGTCAAGTAAGCCTGGCGCTGGAAGCTGGCAATGCAACTCGCTTGCCGGCCACGCTTCCAGCCCCTCAGCTTATGGCTTAGAGCTTATGAACATACTGATCGTAGGACCCAGCTGGGTTGGCGACATGGTGATGGCGCAGACGCTGTTCGTCTGCCTGAAACAGCGCCATCCCGACTGCCAGATCGACGTGCTGGCGCCTGAGTGGAGCCGGCCGATTCTCGAGCGCATGCCCGAGGTGCGCAAGGCCCTGAGCTTTCCGATCGGGCACGGCGTGCTCGACATGGCGACCCGGCGCAAGGTCGCGCAGAGCCTGCGCGGTCAGTACCAGCAGGCGATCCTGCTGCCCAACTCTCTGAAGTCGGCGCTGGTGCCGTTCTTCGCCGGTATCCCCAAGCGCACGGGCTGGCGCGGCGAGATGCGTTTCGGCCTGCTCAACGACATGCGCAAGCTCGACAAGCAGCGCTACCCGCTGATGATCGAGCGCTTCATGGCGCTGGCTTTCGAGCCGGGCGCCGAGCTGCCCAAGCCGTATCCGAACCCCTCGCTGCGCATCGACACCGCGACTCGCGACGCCGCCCTGGCACGTTTCGGCCTGAGTCTGGACCGGCCGGTGCTGGCGCTGTGCCCCGGTGCCGAGTTCGGCGAATCCAAGCGCTGGCCGGCGGAACACTTCGCCAAGGTGGCCGAGCTGAAGATCCGGGACGGCTGGCAGGTCTGGCTGTTCGGCTCGAAGAACGATCACCCGGTCGGTGAGCAGATCCTCGAGCGGTTGATTCCGGGGTTGCGCGAAGAGGCGGTGAACCTCGCCGGGCAGACCAGCCTGGCCGAAGCGATCGATCTGCTGTCCTGTGCCGATGCCGTGGTGTCCAACGACTCCGGTCTGATGCATGTCTCCGCAGCGCTCGGCCGGCCGTTGGCGGCGGTCTATGGTTCCACCTCGCCAGCCTTCACCCCGCCGCTTTCCGAGCAGGTCGAAGTGGTGCGCCTGGGGCTCGACTGCAGTCCCTGTTTCGAGCGCACCTGCCGCTTCGGCCACAACAATTGCATGCGCGAGCTGAAGCCGCGCGCGGTGATCGAGGCGCTGGATCGTCTGGTCCCGCAGTCGGTCGAGGTGCGCTGATTGAAGGTCCTGCTGGTCAAGACCTCGTCGCTGGGCGATGTCGTGCATACCCTGCCGGCCCTGACCGATGCGCAGCGGGCGCTGCCCGGCATCCAGTTCGACTGGGTGGTGGAGGAGGGCTTCGCCGAGATTCCGGCCTGGCATCCGGCGGTGGCACAGGTGATCCCGGTAGCGATTCGTCGCTGGCGCAAGCACCCGCTGCAGACCCTGCGCAACGGTGAATGGCAGCGCTTCAAGGCACGCCTGCGGGAAGGCCGTTACGACCTGGTGATCGACGCCCAGGGCTTGCTGAAGAGCGCCTGGCTGACCCGCTACGTCAAGGCTCCGGTCGCCGGATTGGACCGGGAGTCTGCGCGTGAGCCCATCGCCGCACGCTTCTATGACCGATGCTACGCAGTGCCGCGTGACCAGCATGCGTTGGAACGGGTGCGTCAGCTGTTCGCCCAGGCGCTCGCGTATCCGTTGCCGCAGGATGTCGCCGACTACGGGCTCGATCGCGAGCAGATGGCGGCGCCCAGCGACCAGCCCTACCTGCTGTTTCTGCACGGCACCACCTGGCCGAGCAAGCACTGGCCGGAAGCCTACTGGCGCGAGCTGGCCGAGCGCATGAGCGATTTCGGCTGGGCGATCCGCCTGCCGTGGGGCAATGCCGAGGAGAAGGCGCGTGCCGAACGCATCGTCAGCGGCATAGCCAACGCCGCGGTGCTGCCGAAGCTCAATCTTGCCGGTGTCGCCCGGGTTATCGCCGGTGCGCGCGCCTGCGTCGCGGTGGATACCGGCCTCGGCCACCTGGCCGCGGCGCTGGATGTGCCGAGCATTTCGCTCTATGGTCCGACCTTGCCCGGGCGGGTTGGTGCCTATGGCCGCTCCCAGGTGCACCTGTGTGCCAGCGGACCGAACGCTGGTCGCGGTGACCGGCACAAGCCCTGTTTCGACGACCTGCGCCCCGAGCGCGTCGTCACCGAACTGAAAGCCCTGCTGCGGGCCCCGGAGTCCGTCTGATGCAACTGGCCTTCATTCTCTACAAGTACTTTCCATTCGGTGGTCTGCAGCGCGATTTCATGCGTATCGCCCTGGAATGCCAGCGTCGCGGGCACAGCATTCGCGTCTACGCGATGATCTGGGAAGGCGAGGTGCCGGACGGCTTCGAAGTGCTGATCGCGCCGGTCAAGGCGTTGTTCAACCACACCCGCAACGAGCGCTTCACCGCCTGGGTCGAGGCCGATCTGGCCAAGCGGCCGGTGGACCGGGTGATCGGCTTCAACAAGATGCCGGGGCTGGACGTGTACTACGCCGCCGACCCTTGCTTCGAGGACAAGGCGCAGACGCTGCGCAACCCGATCTATCGGCGCTGGGGCCGCTACAAGCACTTCGCCGAGTACGAGCGCGCAGTGTTCGCGCCGGAGGCGAAGACCGAAATCCTGATGATCTCCGAGGTGCAGCAGCCGCTGTTCGTCAAGCACTACGGCACGCCCGCCGAACGCTTTCACCTGTTGCCGCCGGGCATTGCCCAGGATCGCCGCGCGCCGGCCAATGCCGCGCAGATCCGCGCCGAGTTCCGCGAGGAGTTCGAAGTGCGGCCCGACGAGCTGCTGCTGGTGCAGATCGGTTCCGGCTTCAAGACCAAGGGGGTCGACCGCAGCCTCAAGGCCCTGTCTGCGCTGCCGCGCGAACTGAGCCAGCGCACCCGGCTGCTGGTGATCGGCCAGGACGATCCCAAGCCGTTCAAGCTGCAGGCCAAGGCGCTGGGCGTTTCCGGCATGGTCGAGTTTCTCAAGGGGCGTAGCGACATCCCGCGCTTTCTGCTCGGTGCCGATCTGCTGATCCATCCGGCCTATAACGAAAATACCGGCACCGTGCTGCTCGAGGCGCTAGTCGCCGGGCTGCCGGTGCTGGTCAGCGATGTGTGCGGCTATGCCCACTACATTGCCGACGCCGATTGCGGTCGCGTGGTACCCAGCCCCTTCGAGCAGAAGGTGCTCGACCAGATGCTGGCGCAGATGCTCGCCGATGACGCGCAGCGCTCGGCCTGGAGTCGCAACGCGCTGGCCTTTGCCGAGACGGCCGATCTCTACTCGATGCCGCAGAAGGCCGCCGACGTGATTCTCGGGGAAAGCGCATGAAGGTCGTTTGTCTCCGGCGGGCGTCGTCATTGGGGGCTCCATGCGCCTGATGCTGACCGAGCCATTCGAAAGCCTGTGGCAGGGCAAGGACCCCTTCGAAGAGGTCGAGCGTCTGCAGGGCCAGGTCTACCGGGAACTGGAAGGTCGCCGCACGCTGCGTACCGAGGTTGCCGGGCGCGGTTACTTCGTCAAGATTCATCGCGGCATCGGCTGGGGCGAGATTGCCAAGAACCTGCTCACGGCCAAGGCGCCGGTGCTTGGCGCCGGCCAGGAATGGCGAGCCATACAGCGCCTCAAGGAAGTCGGCGTGCCGACCATGACCGCGGTGGCCTATGGCGAGCGCGGGGGCAATCCGGCAAGCCAGCACTCGTTCATCATCACGGAAGAACTGGCGCCGACTGTCAGCCTCGAGGATTTCTCGGCGAACTGGCGCGACCAGCCGCCACCGCCAGCACTCAAGCGCGCCCTGATCGCCGAAGTTGCCCGCATGGCTGGCACCATGCACCGCGCCGGGGTCAATCACCGCGACTTCTACATCTGCCACTTCCTGCTGCACACCGACCGGCCGGTGACGGTCAGCGATCTGCGCCTGTCCTTGATCGACCTGCACCGCGCCCAGACTCGCAGTCACACACCTGGTCGCTGGCGCAACAAGGATCTGGCTGGGCTGTACTTCTCGGCCCTTGAGATCGGTCTGACCGGCCGCGACAAGCTGCGCTTTCTGCGCGATTACTTCCAGCGGCCGCTGCGTGAAGTCCTGCGCGACGAGGCTGCCCTGCTGGCGTGGCTGCAGCGCAGGGCGGAAAAGTTACTGGATCGTAAGCGGCGCTACGGGGATGCGCTTTGATGAAAAAAACGGAATGGCACGGCAAACGTGTTGCGATAGCGCCTTGCCCTGCGCTAGGTGACGTGACGATTTATTTGCGATTGGCTTGGCTGTTTCACCTTGCTGGCGCCGAGGTACGCTTTCTCAGCAGCTTACTCAAGCCTGCCGAAATGTACTTCAGCTGGCTGAAGGTGGAGTCGAGTGAGCGAGTCGATCTGCTGCACTTGTGCGCGAATACAGACTTGGTCATCTGCTACATAAATTGGCTGACTTGCAATCCGGATTTGCTAGATCGGGTGGTCAAGCAACGGAACATCTGCTTCGTCACTGCAAAGAAGCTTCCTGCTGCGCTTCAGCTGGACGGTCGGGACGTTGTGGTAGGCAGTGATGTGTTTCGGGGGGCGAGCCGAGCGCTGTGCCAAGACTCGCGTGCGGGACTGACCATGGTGACATGGGTCGATGCGTATGCTTCGTCAGTTTTCGGTTTGCAAAGCGATCTTCCGGTTGCTGTTGACCTCCCTAAGCGCTGTAGTGATTCCAGAAGGCGTGTAGCGATATTTCCTACTACTCCTCATGAGAAGAAAAATTATGCGCCAAGGGGGTTTCGATGGCTCGCTCAACGATTGCAAAGGCAGGGTTGGCTGGTAGAAATTGTCGGAATGCCTCATGAAGGCGAAATCCTTCACAAGCGTTTTCAAGGCTTTTCCATTCGCACATTTCCCAATGTCCGTGAGCTGATGGATTTTCTGGTCACTTGTTCTGCGGTTATCAGTAATGACTCCGGCGGCGGGCACCTCGGCTCGCTGCTGGGACTGCAGAGCTTTACGGTAACTCGTAAGCACGCCGATTTCGTATGGCGGCCTGGCTTCAATGCGGGTAATGAGGTGTTGGCACCGGTTATTTCGTTCAAGTTGCTGGGGCGATATATATGGCGGCCTTTCATCCCCATCTGGCGGATCAGCAAGCGTCTGGGATATAGGCCCTAATGGCGAGTTGGACGCTGGACCCAGCTTACTTCGACCTGGCTGCCGATTTTGGCAGCCTGACGACTGTGTTTGCCCTGCAAGGCGAGCGTCTGACGAAAGACCCGTTATCGGAGGTCATTCGTATCGAGCGCAACGGGGTGCGCTATTACGTGAAACGCTACTCCGGTGCGGGCAAAGGCCTGCGGCGTTACCTCGGGCGACCGCGGGTCAAGGCGGAGTGGCAGAACCTGATGCTTTTTCGCCGTTGGGGCATCCCCACGGCGCCGATCGTGGCTTATGGCATGGAACGGCGCGGCGGTGCTTTTCTCCGCGGCGCCCTGATTACGCGTGAATTGGAGCAAACCGATGATCTGGCTTTGCTGGCGACTACTCATGATGCCCGTCTTCGCGATCCGCGTTGGGTGCAGGAGGTCAGCCTGCAACTGGCGCGCTCGACACGAGCGATGCACGACCGGAGCTTCGCCCACAATGACCTCAAGTGGCGCAACCTGCTCGTCGATCCGCAGCGTCGTCTGTATCTGATTGACTGCCCTACCGGCGCCTTCTGGCATGGTCCGTTTCTGCAGCGGCGTATCGTCAAGGATCTGGCATGTCTGGACAAGGTGGCCAAGTACCAGCTCAGCCGAACCCAGCGCCTGCGGTTCTATCTGCAGTATTGCCAGCGAAAGCGACTGGTTGTCAAGGACAAGCCGCGCATCCGGCAGATTCTGAATTATTTCCAGGGGCGGGAATGAACGATTTCATTGCGCAGGCCGATCGTCCAACGCTCGAGCGCCATGGCTTGGCGAGCTTCGATGCGCTCTGGTCGGTCCAGTTGACGGCGGTGGATGAGCCCAATGTCGAGCGCGGCGGCTGGAGCAGTGTTTTCAGGTTGGAGCTCGATGATTCGGCGTTCTACCTCAAGCGGCAGAGCAATCATCTGACCCGCACCCTGGCACACCCGTTCGGTGAGCCGACCTTTGCCCGGGAGTTTCGCAATATCCGTCGTTATGCGCAGCTTGGCGTGCCGGCGCTTCAGGCCAGCTTCTTCGGGCAGCGCAAGGTTGATGGCGAAAGGCGTGCAATTCTCCTGACCCGCGCATTGGATGGTTGGATGGATTTGGACGGATGGCTGAAACGATGGCCCGAGCTGAATGAACCTCGACGCCAGGCCATCATCGGTGCGGTCGGTGCGCTGGCGCACACGCTGCATCAGGCCGGCCAGATGCATGGCTGCTTCTATCCCAAGCACATCTTTCTCCGTGAGCAGGACGGGCATTGGCAGGCTTGCCTGATCGACCTGGAAAAAACCCGACCTCTATTGTTAGGGCGGCGCGACCGGATCAAGGATCTGGAGCCGCTCGTGCGGCGTGCAAGCTGCATCGGTGACCAAGGCGTGCGGCACTTGCTGAATGCCTATCTGGACGATCCTCGCCTGGTCGAGCCATGGCTGTTGCAGTTGCAGCGGCGACACAAAGCCAAGGAGGCGCGCTGATGAGATTGGCCGATCTGACGGTCGCCGGGCGCGAGCCAGCCTGCCCTGCGCTCGTCGAGCTATCGGGTGAGGCAAGTCTGCATGTCGATTCGTGGCTGCGCATCCTGCCGGGGCAGCGCTATGTCGGTCGCGCGCGCTGGAACGGGCGCCAGGTCCTGGCCAAGCTGATGGTGGGTGGCAAGGCGCAGCGTCATTATCGACGTGAGCTGGCTGGTGCGAAGCTGCTGACCGACCAGCATTTGCCAACACCTGCGCTGGTGGGGCAGGGCTGGCAGGAGGGTGAGGGTGGCTGGCTGCTGTTCGACTGGCTCGATTCCGCCAAAAGCCTGTGGGAGAGCTGGCGCTCCGTCGAGGCGGAGCCTGTCCTGACAGACGGGCAGCGAGGCGTGCTCGGTGAGGCGCTTGAGCTGATCGCCAGGATGCATGCGCAAGGCCTTTGGCAGGCGGATCTGCATCTGGATAACTTCCTCAAGGCCGACAGTCAGCTCTACGTGGTCGACGGCGGCGGTGTAAAGGCGGAGACGCCCGGGGAGCCGTTGTCGCGTGAGCGGGTACTGGAGAACCTGGGCGTCTTCTTCGCGCAGCTGCCGGCAGAGATCGAACCTTTCATCGAAGAACTGCTGGTGCCCTATCTGCTGACCAACAGCGAGCACGCCCTGCCGCTGGAGGCGTTGCTCAAGCAGGTTCACAAGACTCGTAACTGGCGGCTAAACGATTTTCTGAAGAAGGTCGCCCGAGACTGCAGTCTCTTCAGTGCGCGTATCGGCCCGTTCGGGGCGCAAGTGGTTAGGCGTGAAGAGGCGGCCGCGCTGCACTCGCTGTTGGCTGATCCGGACGCTTGCATCGCCCAGGGCCGGCTTTTCAAAACCGGTGGTGCAGCTACAGTTGCGCAATGCGAACTGGGCGGCCGGGCCCTGCTTATCAAGCGCTACAACATCAAGAATCCGCTGCATTGGTTGAAGCGCTTCTGGCGGCCGAGCCGCGCCTGGCACAGCTGGGTCGAGGGTAATCGGCTCGATTTTCTCGGGATCGCCACTCCTCGTTTGCTGGCCGTGATCGAGCGCCGCTGGCTGTGGATGCGCGGGCCGGCGTGGCTGATTACCGAATTGCTGCGCGGAGAAGATATAATTGCGCGTTTTCAGCCATATCTGGATGGCTGTCCTCCAGAGCAGGAATTGGTTGCCCTGGACCGGCTGTTCGCGGCACTGATCCGCGAGCGAATCAGTCATGGTGATCTCAAAGGGCACAACCTGTTCTGGGAGCATGATCGCTGGTCGTTAATCGACCTGGATGCCGTACAGCAGCATGGCGGCGATGCCAGCTTCGCTCGGGCGTATGCCAAGGACCGTGCGCGATTCCTGCGCAACTGGCCGACCGACAGCGCCCTGTACCGGCTGCTTGACCAACGTTTACCCGCGGTGCCCGGCACCAGCATCGAAGATTAAGAGGCAATACCCGTGGCATTGACGATTCTCGGCCTTTCCGGCGCCCTCAGTCATGATCCTTCCGCCGCCCTGTATATCGACGGCAAGCTGATCGCCGCCGTCGAAGAAGAGCGCTTCGTGCGCGACAAGCATGCCAAGAACCGCATGCCCTACGAGTCAGCCAAGTTCTGCCTGGAGCAGGCCGGCATCAAACCGTCCGATGTCGATGTGGTGGCGATCCCGTTCGCCCCCATAAGCATCTTCGAAAAGGCGCGCTGGCACTATGCCAAGCGTTACTGGTACGCACCGGATCGCGCGCTGGATGCCATTCTCATGGGCAACCGCCGCTATTACCGCTACAAGAAACGCATCGAATGGTGTCTCCAGCAGCTGGGCTTCGACCTGAAGAAGGTCAAGATCCAACCGGTCGAGCATCACCTGGCTCATGCCTCCAGCGCCTATCACTGCTCCGGCTTCACCGAGAAAACCGCGATTCTCGGCATCGATGGCAAGGGCGAGTACGCCACCACCTTCTTCGGCTGGGGTGAAAACGGCAAGATCCACAAGATCAAGGAATTCTACGACCCGGACTCCTTGGGCGGGCTGTATGGCGCGATCACCGAATACCTCGGCTTCGAGATGCTCGATGGCGAGTTCAAGGTCATGGGCATGGCGCCGTACGGTGACGCCGCCAAGTACGATTTCTCGCGTCTGGCGACCTTCGAGAACGGCGAGCTGACCATCAATACCGAATACGCCAACGTCATCGGCTTCCGTCGCTACAAGGAGAAGGGCAAGGGCTACTACTTCTCGCCCAAGCTGATCGAGTGGCTGGGACCCAAGCGCGAAGGCGATATCGCCGACGACCCGTACATTCATTACGCGGCCAGCATGCAGGCGCTGTTCGAGAAGCTTGCGCTGGAGATGATGGACTACTACCTCGGTGACATCATCCGCGAGACCGGCAAGATCGCCTTTGCCGGCGGTTGCGCGCTCAACGTCAAACTCAACCAGAAGATCATCGCCCGCGAGGAGGTCAAGGAGCTGTTCGTCCAGCCGGCCTCCGGTGATGCTGGAACCGCTGTTGGTGCTGCGGCCTATGTGTCGGTGCAGCGCGGCGTTCCGGTAGAGAAGATGGAGCACGTCTACCTCGGCCCGTCTTATTCAAACGAAGATGTCATCGCTGCCTGTGCCCGGCATCCGAACAAGCCAGTGTTCAAGCAGATCGCCAACACCCCCGAGCGCATCGCCAAGATCATGGTCGACGGCAACCCGGTGGCCTGGTTCCAGGGCCGCATGGAGTTCGGCCCGCGCGCCCTCGGCGGCCGCTCCATCATCGGCTGCCCGAGCGTGCCGGGGGTGGCCGACCGCATCAACGAGCAGATCAAGTTCCGCGAGCGCTGGAGACCCTTCTGCCCGTCGATGCTCGATACCGTGGCGCCGCAGATGCTCAAGGTCGACCATCCGAGCCCATTCATGACATTCACCTTCGAGGTCAACGAAGGCTGGAAGGAGCGTGTCGGCGAGGTGGTCCATGAAGACGGTACCTCTCGCGCCCAGGTTCTCGAGCGCCGGCACAACCCGCGCTGGTACGACCTGATGCTGGAGCTGGAAAAGCTGACCGGTAATGGCGTGTCGCTGAACACCTCGCTCAACCGCCGCGGCGAACCGATGATCTGCTCGCCGACCGACGCGCTGAACATGTTCTACGGCTCGGACCTGCAGTACCTGATCATGGAGGACATCCTCGTGGTCAAGGACGGCAAGGATTGGTATGACCCCGTCTGACCAAGCTCATGGCGAGCCCGAGCGTTGGGTGCTGCAGTTCTGTCACGGCTATGACGGCCCTTTCCTGGATTGCGCGCGGCAATACGCCGTGCTGTTCAAGGGCACGTCCTACAAGGTCTGTACGGTATATCTGACCGGCAAGCCGAGTGCCGAGGTCGAGCACGGCTCGGCCTCCGACGAGGTGATTTTCCTCGACTACTCCAGTGCTCAGGTGCGCGGCCTCAAGCTGGGGGCGATCCGCGATTTCCGCCGGATCGCCACCTCGCGCGACTTTGCCCTGTGCATCGCCCACCGCTTCAAGCCAATCTACGTTGCGCTGCTTGGCAGCAACCTGCCGGTGATCGGCGTGCATCACGCCTTCGGTGACTACAAGCGCCGTTCCCGACAGCTGTTCGCCAACTTCTTTCGCAAGCGCCTGGCGCTGCTCGGTGTATCCAACGCCGTACGCGACGACATACGCGCCTGCCTGCCCGACTGGCCGGACGAACGCATCGAAACCCTCTATAACCGCATCGACGTCGAGGCTGTGCAGGCCGAGCAGGTATCCCGCGAGGTCGCGCGCGACCATCTGGGGCTGGCCCAGGATGCCTGGGTAGTCGGCAACGTCGGCCGCCTGCACCCGGACAAGGACCAGGCCACCCTGATCTGCGGCTTCGCCCAGGCCTTGCCGCAGATGCCGGTGGGCAGCCTGCTTGCGATCATGGGTAGCGGCAAGCTGGAAGGCTCGTTGAGAGCGCTGGCTGTCGAACTCGGGGTAACGGAGTCGGTGCGCTTTCTCGGCCAGGTGCCCAACGGCCGGCTCTACTTCAAGGCGTTCGACCTGTTCGTATTGACCTCCGACCACGAGCCGTTCGGCATGGTACTGCTGGAAGCGATGGCGGCCGGCGTTCCGGTGGTCAGCACCGACTGCGGCGGCGGGCGCGAGGTGGTGCAGGGCGCTGGCGAGTTGTTTCCGCGCGGCGATGCCAGCGCCCTGGCCGAGGTACTGCAGCGTCAGGCGCAGATCGTTGATCTGCCGGCACTACGCGAGCGCCTGCAGACGCACCTGCAGCAGCGCTTCTCCGACCCGGTGGTACGCGAACGCTTCTGGTCGCTGCCCCTGCGCGCCATGCTGAGCTGAGGTCGACTCGATGCAGGATGCAGTTGCCAATCCTTGGGCCGCCAAGGCCCGCGCCCTGGACCGCTACCGCTGGTTGCAGCTACGCGAGCGTCACGGCCTGCTCGGCAGTGCGCTGCGCTTTGCCCGGGAGGCGCTGGGCGACTGGTGGTTCGGTGTGCGCGCCAAACGCCGTCTGGGCTCATCCATTGCGACCGAGCCTTGCGACTTTCTGATGCTGCAGTCGGCGCCCAAGGTCATCGCGTTCCAGCGCAAGAAGTTGCTGATCGAGGGGTTGCGCGGGCGTGGTCATAGCCTGGTGGAGACGGCACTGCAGGCGCCGAAGACGATTCTGCGTAAACGCCTGCTCAAGTCTCCGCCACATCCCGTGCCGACCCGCTACTTCGGCATTGCAGCCTATGCCGAATGGCTGGCGGAACACCACCAGCCGCGCATCCTGCTCAACGACCGCAACGGTAGCCTCTACGCGCCCTTCCTGCGTCTGGCGCTCAACGCTCGCGGCAGCCTGCTGGTACATCTGGCCCACGCCACCACGGTGGAGAGCTCGCGCCGGCTGGGCATGAACGACTATGACTACTACTTTCTGTTCGGCCAGAGTTCGCTGGAGGCCCTGCAGGCGCGGGCGCTGCGCTTCGGCAGTTCTACCGCGGTGCCGGCTGGCTCGCACATGATCGACAGCACTTATGACCTGCCACCGGCCGATCCGTCCTTACGTACACTGCTGATCCTCGGTGTCGGCCCCGACAAAGAAAAGGAGGCGGGTTACCAGGCGACTTACGTATTGCTGCGCGACTGGGTCTCGGTGCATCCCGAATACCAGGTGCTGGTGAAGGCTCATCCGCGCAGTGACGTGCCGTTCTGGCGGCAGGCTGCCGCCAAGCTACCGAACCTGCGGGTGCTGCCGAAAGAGAGTACCCTGGCCGATGCGCTGGCTCAGGCCTCGCTGGTTGTCAACATCATGTCAAATGCGGTGATCGAAGCCGCGCTGGCTAGGCGTCCTATTCTGTATGTCAATGCGGGGGATGACGTCGATATCTTTTCCCAGCAGCGGTTCCTAGGGAATAGAGTATCTAGCCTTGAACAGCTATCCAGCGCGTTGGAACGTATGGCCGGCGACTATGCAGGCGCAGTCGAGCGGGCCGATCGCTTTGCTGAGTACCATCTTGCCCAGGGCAGTAAAGGGTTGTCGAACTGCTTGACCCTCCTTGAGCAACTGCTGGCAGGGCAAGGGTGCGAGGGTAGTGAGCTGTCGGAGTCGTTGGCTTGTGAGGCAGGGCTCCGAGGCATGCAGCAGAGAAATGGCATGGAAGGAAGCTGTTTTGAGCGTGCTTATGTAATCAACCTTGATCACCGGCAGGATCGCTGGCTTCAAACGGTGAAGAGCCTCCAAGCCGTGGGTATCGTGGCGGAGCGTTTTCCGGCCGTCGATGTTGCCAGATTGAAAGCCGACGGCGATCAGCCCTCGCAGGTACTGCGTGAGTTTTTGGCACGAGTGGACGGCGCCGGCGCCAGTGATGCGGCTGAGCACAAACTGATGGCCACCTGGGCCTGCATGCGCAGCCACTTGGCTGTGATTCGCACGGCCAAGGCGCGTGGCCTGGATTCTGTGCTGATTCTCGAAGATGACTGCGATTTCGAGCCCTATTCGCATGCAGTATTGAAACGTGTGGCTAAGCAATTGTGCGGGCGCTCTTGGCAGATGTTGTATCTGGGGGGGACGCTCAAGAAGGGTAGCCAGTGTGTCGAGTTATCGGAGAACTTGATGAGCGTCAGTCGGGTCCGGCTGGCGCATGCCTATATGGTTCATTGCTCTCTCTATGATCGGATTCTGGAGGAAGCGCCTGCATCCGGGCTTCCGCTGGACTGGTACTATTCCGAGCGTTTACAGGCGGATGTGAAGGTCTGCATGATCAAACCGGATCTTGCCTATCAGCGCCTGTTCGATATCAGTGATATCGAACAGGTGGAGCGCCGGCCCAAGTTGAAAACCCGAAGAGCGATCAAACGCTGGTTTGCCACACTTCGCTATGGTCGTGACTGATGTTGGGTTTTAAGCAGATTTCTTTCTCCGAACAGGAGCACTCTGTGTTGCCCGTCTGGCTGGCGCTGGGCTTCGCTTGGCTTCTACTGGGTATGATGTTTCTGCCGAGCAGCAAGTTGTATCACCAGGGCTTGATTCTGCTGTTCTGGCTGCCAGGCATGGCGGCCTGGCTGCCGGGTATCCGGGCGCGTTTGCACTGGGATCGCTGGCTGCTTGCCGGATTGTTGGCCTGCGTTGTCTGGGCCTTATTGTCCGTCAGTTGGGGGGGAGACTCGAAGCGTTTCAAAGAGATGTTCTATGTATTGCTGACCGCTCAGGCCTTCGTGGTGCTGGCAGGCTTGTATCGCGAACATATCTGGCGGCTTCTGGTTTGCTTGGCAATGATCGGCAGCCTCGGAGCACTGTGGTCCATCATTGATTTCTATCTGCTGCAGGGGCGTCCGCTAGGGAATCGACTAATTGGCTCAGGCTTGCTCGACCATCCTATATTGGCGGCCCATATCATGGGGGCGCTGAGTGTCCTTCTACTCGGTCTCCGCTCCCGTTTGCCGGAGGCCTTGCCGCGCTGGACTTGGTGGGTGGCTTGCCTGGCATATTTTGCATTCATAGTGCTGACACGCAGCAAGGGGCCGTTGTTGGCACTAATTGCGGCCTGCCTGATTATTCCCATCTGTGCCCCGAGCCGGGGGCGTATTCTGCTTGCCTTGCTGCTCCTAGGCGGCGCAATCATGGCGGTATGCCTATCGCCCGAATTTCTCCTTCGCGGAGGCCTTTCCTATCGTCCCGATCTCTTACTTGGCGCCTGGGAACGGTTTCTCCAGCACCCTTGGCTAGGGCTCGGTGTAGGGACTAGCTATGAGCTGGAGGTGGCTGCAATTGGCGCAACCTTCGAGCATGCTCACAATCTTTTTGCGCATCTTGCATTGCAGTTGGGGCTGCCGGGGCTAGTGCTGTGGCTATCGACTTTGCTGGTGGTGCTTTGGCGCGGATGGTCGAGCAGGGCGTCCGCCGCCGGCCTCGCACTCTGCGGTCTGCTTGGCTTTTCCGTGGTTGCGCTGATGACCGATGGCATAGGTCCTTGGGTAAAGCCGCGGGAAGAGTGGTTCACAGTCTGGTTGCCAATCTTTCTATGCCTCGCGCTTTTTGCGGGCGGGGCAGATGAGCGGAGCAGCCCTACATGATCAGGCTGTGCTATCCGCGTGGCAGCGACAATGTCGGTGACGAGATGAATGCATGGCTCTGGCCTGCATTGCTAGGTGACATTCGTAATGACGCAGATATCGAGCTGCTTGGTATAGGTACTCCGCTGAACGAGCCATTTTGTCGGCATTTGCACGCTGAGCTAAGCATTGCCTTACGGGGTACGGGGACTGGTGCGCCTCCGCAGTTGGATGGGCGTGGAGGGCTGCAATGATCCCACGCAAGCTGCACTACTGCTGGTTCGGGGGGCGGTCGATGCCGTTGCAGGCCCGGCTGTGCCTGGCGTCCTGGGCTTATAGACTGCCGGATTACGAAGTGGTGCGTTGGGATGAGCAGCGTTTCGATTCGGCGTCACACCCCTTCACAGCGGCGGCGTATGCAGCAGGGCGCTATGCTTTCGTTTCCGACTACGTACGCATGCATGCTCTATTGCACGAGGGCGGCATCTATCTGGATGTCGACGTTGAGGTTTTGGCATCGCTCGATGGGTGCTTGGGCAATGATTTCTTTATTGGCCTCGAGGATCGTCAGCGGTTCGCGACATCTCTCATAGGTGCTCGGGCGGGCCATTGGTTGCCGCGTGACATGCTGGCGTACTACGACAGAACCGCCTTTGAGGTCTGTCGACTGTCCGAGCTGGTCAACGTCAACGAGGTCAGTCGGCTGCTGTTGGCGCGCGGCTTTAGCGGTGAGGGAGCCGAAGAGCTGCGTGCCGGAGAGCGCGTCTATGCCATCGGTGCATTTGGCGCGGCGCGCCCCGAACTTGCAGCTGCGCCAAGGGTTTTTGCCAAGCATCTGTTCGCCGGTACCTGGCGGAGCAACCGTGATAAGAACTGGCTCAGCCGGGGCTGGCGTCGTTTGCGCAAGCTACCCGAGACTTTTCTCATATTGGCGCGCCTTGGTTGTTATCGGCTGCTGAGTCGCGTCGATAAGAGTTAACGTGGGGTCTTCTTGCCGCCGACATACCACCCTAGTTTTGGAATCAAGTAACGCACTTTGCGTCCTTCTTCGCAATGCTTGTATTGATCCAGTAAATTTATGCGCCGGATCATGCTACATAGGCGATACATGGGACATATTAAATTAAGATGGCGTGGGATGAGGCTTTAAGGTACGGGGTTCTTGCGAGAGGGCTTTTTGGCTTAATAAAAAGGTGCGAATGGTGATTGGTTTTGCCTGCAACTACTACTGGAAGCACTGGCTAAGGCGGCGTGATATAAAGCTAGCAGCCGGCCTTGCCTCTTTAACATCTTCGGCTCAAGTTGTTGTTGAGGAAGGTGTTCGTATTGGTGACGTGGCGATAAAGGCGCGCGACTTGCGAATAGGCGCTTATACATATATTCGAAGTGGCTTGCTCCAATCTGTTTCAGAAATAGGTAGGTTCTGTTCGATTGGTCAGGAAGTTCAAATTGGATTGTCCACAGATGCTCATCCGCTGTATTGGCTAACCACTCATCCGGTTCATGATATAGCTGCAGGTCTTAAGTATAACGCCCAGAAGGCTCACGTTCGAATAGGCCATGACGTATGGATAGGGGCAGGTGTAAAGATTCTTAGCGGTGTAACGGTCGGGGATGGCGCTGTTATTGCTACAGGGGCAGTTGTCACTAAGCACGTAGCCCCGTACGAAATTGTTGGTGGTAATCCCGCCAAACATATCAAGTGGCGGTTTGAAGATTCGATTCTGCGTGATGAAATTCATAAAAGCGCATGGTGGAACTTGCAATTCGAGCAGCTGAAAGCCATGCCATTTGATGATCCTTCTGAGTGTTTAAAATATATTTCCGAGTTGGGCGATAAGGCTAGTGGTGGCGCTAATTACAGCTCTTATCGCATAAGAAGAAGCGGGTGTGCGGCGGTCTGATTTGCACTGTTGGTTGTATTGATCAGCGATCGCAGGAAGTAACCGGTTGGCGGCAATAATGTATTAGCTTTTATTTAGAGGTTCTTGGATTTAGCGATTTTTTTAGCATGGTTCCAGTAGAGCTGTTCTAGTTTTTGAAGGGGGAAATGGGTGATCTTGCGTCGCTGAAGATAACTCTCAAGGTGGCGGAAGTTGCGTTGCACATGCCATTTCGTCAAAGGTAGAGTTTTTTGGCGTAAATCAAGGAAATCTATCAGGCCGAAGCTGCTCTCACTTGTTTTAATTATGTTGCCAAGATGCAGCGAGCGGAAGTACAAGCGCTTGGCGTGGAGCTCCGCGATAAATCTCGATAGTGAAAGCAGCATTTGTTCCAGTTCGTGGGGGGCGTCACGTAGAATCTGCTCCAGCGACTGCCCGGCCAAGGGTAAATAGAGACAGGCACTCAGACCCTTTGATCGGTCGAGCCAGAATTTATCGGTGACTTGCGGTGCGGCGATGCCGTGACGGTGTAGAAGCTCGGCATTGCGGGCGAAGCGTTGTGCCGGCGGCATCAGGCGGGCAAGGAGCGCCGCCTTGCGGGTATGGAATATCTTGAGGAAGCGGCCGTCGCTCAGGCGCACCACCTTCGGGCCGCGAGCATCGCGCTCCAGCACCTGCCCGCCTGCTATCCAGCGCTGTAACTCTTCTGCTGATACACTCCGCATCTCTTTTTCCTGGCTGTTCCATGAGGCTCGCTGCATGGCCAATTCTACCCAGCAATCCAGCATGAAGGTGTATTTGCGGTTGCTGCGCTACGTAGTTCCCTATTGGGGGCTATTCACCATCAGCCTTGTGGGTTTTCTGATCTTCGCTTCCACCCAGCCGATGCTGGGCTACATCCTCAAGTACTTCGTCGACGGCCTGTCCAATCCCGATGCCAGCCTGCTCGAAGGTGTGCCCTGGCTGCTGGAGCATGCGCCCTGGCTGGCCCACCTCAAGCTGTTGCAGGCAGTGCCGTTGCTGATCGTGCTGATTGCGTTGTGGCAGGGCGTCGGTTCCTTTCTGGGCAACTACTACTTGGCCAAGGTCTCTATGGGGCTGGTGCAGGACCTGCGGGTGGCCTTGTTCAACAATCTACTGACCCTGCCCAACCGCTACTTCGACAGCCACAACTCAGGCCATCTGATCTCGCGCATTACCTACAACGTAACCATGGTCACTGGGGCGGCCACCGACGCGATCAAGGTTGTCGTGCGGGAAGGCATGACGGTGATTTTCCTGTTCGCTACTTTGCTGTGGATGAACTGGAAACTGACTCTTGTGATGGTAGGGATTCTGCCGTTGATCGGGGTGATGGTGGTCAGTACCAGTAAGAAATTCCGCAAGCAGAGCAAGAAAATCCAAATGGCGATGGGTGATGTAACGCATGTCGCATCGGAAACTATTCAGGGTTATAGAGTGGTGCGAAGCTTTGGCGGAGAGGCTTACGAGCAACAGCGCTTCCTGGCGTCCAGCCAAGACAATATGGCCAAGCAGTTGCGCATGGTGAAGACCAATGCGGTGTACACCCCGAGCTTGCAGCTGGTGATCTACAGCGCCATGGCGGTGCTGATGTTCCTTGTGCTGCTGCTGCGAGGCGATGCGTCGGCTGGCGATCTGGTCGCTTACATCACGCTGGCCGGTTTGCTGCCCAAACCGATTCGCCAGCTGTCGGAAGTCAGTTCGACCATTCAGAAAGGTGTCGCTGGCGCTGAGAGCATCTTCGAGCAGCTCGACGAGCAGCCCGAGATCGACACTGGCACGCTGGAGCGCGACTCGGTCAGCGGACGTCTGGAAGTGCGCAACCTCAATTTCGTCTACCCAGGCAGCGACAAGCCGGTGCTGCACGACATCAGCTTCACCGTGGAGCCCGGGCAGATGGTCGCGCTGGTCGGTCGGTCCGGCAGCGGCAAGTCGACACTGGCCAATCTGATTCCGCGTTTCTATCACCACGAGACCGGCCATATCCTGCTCGACGGTGCGGATGTCAAGTCCTACACGCTGCGCAACTTGCGCCGGCATATCGCCCTGGTGACGCAGCAGGTGACCCTGTTCAACGATACCGTGGCGAACAACATCGCCTACGGCGATCTGGCCGGCGCGCCGCTGGACGACATCCGCCGTGCCGCGCGCGATGCCTACGCCGACGAGTTCATCGAGCAAATGCCCGAGGGCTATCAGACGCTGGTCGGGGAGAACGGCGTGCTGCTGTCCGGTGGACAGCGGCAGCGCCTGGCGATTGCGCGTGCACTGCTCAAGAATGCCCCCGTGCTGATTCTTGACGAAGCGACTTCGGCGCTGGATACCGAGTCCGAGCGGCATATCCAGGGGGCTCTGGACCATGTGATGCAGGGCCGCACCACGCTGGTCATCGCTCACCGCCTGAGCACAATCGAGAAGGCCGATCTGATCCTGGTGATGGAGCAGGGCCGCATCGTCGAGCGTGGCACCCATGCCGAGCTGCTGGCGGCGAATGGTGCCTATGCGAGGCTTCATGCGACCCAGTTCCAAGACGATGTATCGGACGAGCAGGGCGCCTGATGCTGCAGCTTCTGAAAAGTTGGCGTGAGCGCGGCTGGTGCGAGATCGATGCCGACACCTATGCGCAGATCTGGCAGCGCTACGGCGGCAGCGTTGCCACTCACCCAGCCGTCGTCGAGCGGCTGGCCGGTCTTGCCGGTATTCCGGTGCGCTATCTGGCCTGGGAGCGGCACGGCGAATTGATCGCTGCGGTTCCCTGCTGGGGGCGCCATCTTGCGCTGTCCAAGGACGTACTGAAAAAGACCGGCAAGCGCGGGCTGTTCGATCTGGGCAATGCCGAGATCATCCTGCCCGCCGCCGAGCAGGCGGCGATTCCGGTCCGCCAGCGCATGTGCTACGTGTCCGAGCTCAATGCTGGCGCGATCAGCACCTTGCGCGAGCAACCGGAGGGTCTGGCGCTGGCGCGCGAACCGGAGGCGTACTCGAAGAAGTTTCGTTACAACCAGCGCCGCGAACAGCGTTTGCTGGAAGAGGCGGGCGGTGCGCTGCGCCCCATGCTCGATTTCTCTGCGGCGGAGCAGGCGGCGATGTATGCCGACTTGTTTCAACGGCGCTGGAATTTCGAGGCGCCGGGCAAGGCGCATCTGCATGAGGTGTTCGAGCTGCTGCGCGAGTTCATGACCGGCTCGGTGGTGTTTCTCGACGAGCAGCCGATCGCCATCCAGGTTCTCTATCGGGTCGAGTCGCCGAAGTGGGTGTCCGTCGAGTACATCAATGGTGGTGTCGACCCGGTGCAGCGGGACTTCAGCCCTGGCAGCGTGCTCAGTTTCGTCAACACCCAGACGGCCTGGGCCGAGGCGCGGGCGCTGGGCAAACCGCTGCGTTACTCCTTTGGCCGGGCGGATCGCGAGTACAAGGATCGCTGGTGCAACCGAGTTCCGGTCTATCAGGTGTGAGCCATGAGTGCACGCAAGCAGCAATTGCTTAAACGCCACCGTAAGCACAAACGCATCGCCCTGCTGGTCGCGCTGGTCGCGTTGCTGCTGCTCGGCGCGCTGGTTGCTTGGTGGTTGGTTCCGCTCTTGCTGGTGTTGGGCTGGATCGCTCATGAGGCCTGGTTTGCCGACCACCTGTTCTACAGCCCTCAGGACGATTACGACTATGTATTCCCGGACGATGCCCAGCGTTATCCGGTGCGGATCGACTGCGGCCGAATCACGCCGCCGGAGCGCTTCGAAGCCGCGGATACGCTTATTCTCGAGATCGAGCTCAAGGCCAGCTGGCTGGGGCGGTGGCTTGATCCGCAGGTGTGGGTTGGCGAAGACCGTCAGGATTTCGAGCGGGGCGTTGCCGGCCGGCGCTATCTCAACCTGTCCGGCCAGCATGAGCCGCTGAGTGGGGGTGTGCTGCATGTCAGCGGGCGCTTCTGTCGCCTGTCCGGCGAGGCGACGCTCTTCGCGATGCGCAACCCGGATTATTCCGAGCGCCGCGTGCTGATCGTCGCCCCGCATGCCGACGATGCCGAGCTGGCCGCTTTCGGCCTGTACAGTCAGGCGCGCGATGTGGCCATCGTGACCCTGACCCAGGGCGAGATCGAAGCCGACAGATATCGTCGGCTGGGTCTGGACGATGCGTCTGCCGCCAGGCTCAAGGGGCGGTTGCGCACATGGGATAGCCTGGCGGTGCCATTGTGGGGCGGTGTGCCGCAGTCGCGGTGCGTCCAGCTGGGCTATTACTGCCTGCAGCTGCCCGCCATGGCCGCCGATCCGCAGACGCCGTTCGGCTCGCGCGAATCCGGTGAACAGGACGTGCGCAGCGTGCGCCGGCACAATCCGCTGCTGTTGCCCGCGGATGTGGACGGTGTGCCCAGTTGGGACAATCTGCAGGCCGATCTGCGGGTTCTGCTCGCTCATTTTCGCCCTGAGGTGGTGGTCACACCGCACCCTGAACTGGATCCTCACGCTGACCATGTGGCTGCCACCCGGGCCTTGTATCAGGCCATGGAGGAGGGCGACTGGCTGCCGGAAACACTGCTGTTGTATGCCAACCACCTGCACGATAACGACCGCTGGCCGATGGGGCCGGCTGATGGCGGCGTGGCTTTGCCGCCCGCCATCGAGCCGCTGCCGGCCGATCGCCTATGGAGCCCGACGCTGGATTCCGAGGCTCGGCTGAACAAGGCCATGGCGCTGGCGATGCAACACGATCTTCAGGGTCCTTTGCCGCTCAAGAAGCGCCTGCGCCGCCTGATCCAGGCCGCCCTCGCCGGTCGCCGCTGGCCGTCCACCGGCGATGACGAGTTTTTCCGCAAGGCAGTGCGCAGACACGAGCTATTCTGGGTGCGCAAGCTTTAGCAGCGTTGACACACTGGCCGGATCAGCACGACCCGCATGTTATGATCGCCGCCGTTTTCTGTCAGTCATCGGAGCCCCAATGAAGCTGTCCATGCCCCGTTTCGACCAAGCCGCCGTTCTGGTGGTCGGTGACGTCATGCTCGATCGTTACTGGCATGGCGGTACGTCGCGGATCTCGCCCGAGGCACCGGTGCCGGTGGTGAAGGTCGAGCAGATCGAAGATCGCCCAGGCGGTGCGGCCAACGTCGCGCTGAACATCGCGGCGTTGGGGTCTGCCGCGGCGCTGGTGGGTGTGACCGGCGAGGACGAGGCGCGTCAGAGCCTGGCTGACAGCCTCGCGGCTGCCGGTGTGCAGGCGCATTTCCAGTGCATCGATGACCAGCCCACCATCGTCAAGCTGCGGGTGATGAGTCGCCATCAGCAACTGCTGCGCATGGATTTCGAGGAGCCGTTCAACACCGATCCGGCCGCGTTGCTGGCCGAGGTGGAAGGGCTGCTGGCCGGGGTCAAGGTGCTGGTGCTGTCGGACTACGGCAAGGGCGCGCTGAAGAACCATCAGGCGCTGATCCAGGCGGCGCGGCACCGTGGCATTCCGGTGCTGGCCGACCCCAAGGGCAAGGATTTCGACATCTATCGCGGCGCTACGCTGATCACGCCTAACCTGGGCGAATTCGAGGCGATCGTCGGGCATTGTGCCGACGAGGCCGAGTTGGTCAGCAAGGGTGCCGAGCTGATGAGCCGGCTCGAGCTGGATGCGTTGCTGGTCACCCGTGGCGAGCACGGCATGACCCTGCTGCGTCCCGATCACGCGCCGCTGCACCTGCCGGCCCGTGCCCGCGAAGTGTTCGATGTCACCGGTGCCGGCGATACCGTCATTTCAACCCTGGCCGCTGCGATTGCGGCTGGCGAGGAGCTGCCACAGGCCGTGGCACTGGCCAACCTGGCCGCCGGTATCGTGGTCGGCAAACTGGGCACCGCCTGCATCAGCGCGCCGGAGCTGCGCCGCGCGGTGCAACGCGAGGAAGGCTCCGAGCGTGGCGTGATGACCGTCGAGCAGCTGCTCACCGCGGTCGAGGATGCCCGCGCCGAGGGCGAGAAGATCGTCTTCACCAATGGCTGTTTCGACATCCTGCACGCCGGTCATGTGACCTACCTCGAGCAGGCCCGGGCCCAGGGCGACCGGCTGGTGGTGGCGGTGAACGATGATGGCTCGGTGAGCCGCCTCAAAGGCCCGGGCCGGCCGATCAACTCGGTGGATCGACGCATGGCGGTGCTGGCCGGTCTGGAAGCGGTGGATTGGGTGGTGTGCTTTTCCGAGGACACGCCGGAAAACCTGCTGGCCCAGGTGCGACCCGATGTGCTGGTCAAGGGCGGCGACTATGGCGTCGATCAGGTCGTCGGTGCCGATCTGGTCAAGGCCTACGGCGGTGTGGTGAAGGTGCTGGGGCTGGTGGAAAACAGCTCGACGACCGCCATCGTCGAGAAGATCCGCGCCCGCTGAACCACGGCAGTCAGGTGCCGCGCGATCGGGCTACTCAGCGCGCCACGGCGGCTGGCCGGGCTGCCCACCAGTCCTTCCAGCGTACCCGCTCGTCGCGCACCACCCAGCCCTCCTGCGGCGCAAAGCTCTCCGACAGCCACAGCCCCCGTGTATTGACGGGGCTGAACTGGCCATCACGCAACTGCAGCAGCTGCTCCTGCGGTTGTCCCTGGTGCAGCGGAACAAGGTAGAGGTCGGGCCTGTTACGGTTCAGGCGCGCCACCAGCTTGTCCGCCTCCAGGCGCTCGTCGACATGGTACAGGCTGAGCTGGCGAACCTCCTTCGGCAGTTCCATGCGCATGTCGTAGACCAGCTGCAACGATGCCGTCGGCAGGTGCACATAGGCGCGCGGCCGTTCCATGAGCACCATGTTGCCGCACTGTACCGGCCGTGTAGCGCCAGATTGCGAGGCGAGCTTGAAATGCACCGCCTCGCGGTAGTGCAGGCTCGCCTGATAGGGCGTGGGTAGCCAGGTGTCGCCGAAGCGCCCGGCCATCCAGCCCTCGGGCGTCTCCAGCAGGCATTCTTCGGCGATTTCCTGGATGGCGGTGAGCAATGGCAGGTTCAGCTCGTGTGCCGGGATGTACCCGGAAATCAGCTTGAGCACCACGTCGCCGCGGTCCAGGCGCTGCTGGCGGACCAGCACCCAGTATTCCCGGCCCTGCCAGCAGAGGGTCAGGCGGACCGAGACGCCCAGATTGGCCAGCTCGATGGCGAAGCGGCCCGGATCGGCCACCTCCACCGGGCGCCGGCGCTCGATGACCTCGGCGAAATTCAGCGGTCGGCCCAGGCTCTGGTAGCTCAGGCTGTCGTGGCCAGCCTCGACGTAGAGCGGCAGGGTCTTGAATGCGGCAGGGCTCTTGCGTACCAGAACGCGAGGCATTCGGGCTCTCCTTACGGCGAACGGGGCCGCTGCGCGGCGCCGGTGGCTGCTGCCGCGCAGCGAACGGAACGCTGCGCCTCCGAGGTCAATCGCCCGTCAGGACGGCGGCAGCAGTGGCTACGTTAGACGTCAAATGCTGCGGATTGATAGTGCCGATGATCGCGCCGCTGACACCTGGGTGACCGAACAGCAGCTCGAAACTGCGGCGGACCGGGTCGTCGCCTGGCTTGAGGCAGGCATGACCGCTGGCCAGGGCTTTCTTGATCAGGATGCCCTTGCCGTGTGCAGCAGCGTAGTCGAGGACCGGTCGTTCGGCCTGCTCGTTGAGGTTGTAGGTCACCATCGCGCAGTCGCCCTGCTGCAGCGCAAGCAGCCCACCATCGACCGTCTTGCCGGACAGGCCGAAGGCGAGGATCTTGCCTTCGCGCTTGAGTTCGGCCAGGGTCTGGTAGACCTCGGTGTGCTGCAGGATATCGAGGTCGTTGCCGTCCGAATGCACCAGCACCAGCTCGATGCGGTCGGTACGCAGACGCTTGAGGCTGCGCTCCACCGAGAAGCGCGTGTGGGCGGCAGAAAAGTCGAAACGCGACTGGCCGTTCTCGAACTCCTCGCCAACCTTGCTGACGATCACCCAATCCTCGCGCTGTCCGGCCAGCAACGGGCCGAGCCGTTCCTCGCTGACGCCGTAGGCCGGCGCGGTGTCGATCAGGTTGATACCCAGTTCGCGGGCGAGGGTCAGCAGCTGGCGAGCCTGGGCGTCGTCTGGGATGGAAAAACCGTTGGGATACTTCACCCCTTGATCGCGGCCCAGCTTCACCGTGCCCAACCCCAGTGGCGAAATGCGCAGCCCGGTGCTGCCCAGTGGGCGGTGCAGGTCATGCAGCGTCGCGTTCATGGCAGCAGCCCTTCCCAGAACGGCCCGGTCAGCGGCGGACGTGGCAGTTCGGGCAGCGCCGGATGCTGGCCTGGACGGATGCCGTCACGGGCGAGGGCGGCTTCGACGCGGTCGGAGAAGTCGGGGGACAGCGCCAGCTTGGTCGGCCACCCGACCAGCAGTCGGCCCTGCTCGGCAAGGAAGGCGTTGTCCGGACGGGCGAGTGCCGATTGTGCAGGCTCGGCGCGGTCGATACGCAGCGTGGCCCATTGCGCGGAGGACAGGTCGATCCAGGGCACCAGTTCGGCCAGTTCCTTTTTCGCGGCGGCGATCTGAGTGGCTTCGTCGCGCGCCACGCCATCGGCTTCGGCCAGGTCGCCGCCGAGATACCAGAGCCACTCGCCGTCCGCTGTCGGATGGCTGGTGACCGTGATCCGCGGTTTGGTGCCGCCGCCCAGGCAATGGGCATAGAGCGGTTTGAGCGTGGGCGCCTTGACGATGACCATGTGCAGCGGACGGCGCTGCATGGCCGGTTGTTGCAGGCCGAGCGACGCGAGCAGCTCGGCAGTCCCGCCGCCAGCGCTGAACACGATGCGCTGGGCGCGGATCTCGCGACCATCGACGCGCAACCCGACCAGCTCGTTGTCGTCGAGCAGCGGTTCGGTCCGCTCGCAGGCCAGCAGGCTGTCGCCAGCCAGCTCGGCCAGGCGGGCGATCAGGCTGGGCACGTCCAGCACCAGCTCGCTGAGCCGATAGACCTTGCCCTTGAACCGTGGATGCTGCAGCGCAGGCGGCAGCTCATCGCCCTTGACCTGGCCGACCCGCGAGCGCACCGCCTTGCTGGCGAAGAAGCTGGTGAGGTTACCGGCCAGGGTGCCTGGCGACCACAGGTAGTGTGCGTCGGACAACAGACGCACGCCGCTGAGATCCAGCTCGCCCTTGCCTTCGAGCGCTTCGCGCCAGCGCCGCGGCATGTCCGCAATCGCCTCGGATGCACCGGTGAGCGCACCGCTCAGCGCGTACTTGGTGCCGCCATGGATGATGCCCTGGGACTTCACGCTCTGCCCGCCGCCCAGTGCTCCCTTGTCGACCAGCAGGGTGGCAAAACCCAGTCGGCGCAGGCGCGCGTTCAGCCAAAGACCGGCGACGCCGCCGCCAACGATCAGGACGTCGGTGCTGAGGGATTCGGGCATGTGCAGACCTCATTGGGTAAACGGTCGCGCAGTATAACTGCAGTCCGCCGGCAGCTTAGTGGCCTGCACTGCGGGAGAACAACTGGATGACCACTACACCGGCGATGATCAGCCCTATGCCCAGTACCGCCGGCAGGTCCAGGTACTGACGATAGAGCACCGCCGCGGCGACGCTGACCAGCACGATGCCGAGCCCGGCCCAGATGGCATAGGCGATGCCTACCGGGATGGTCCGTACCACCAGCGCGAGCATCCAGAACGACAGGCTGTAGCCCGTTACCACCAGCAGCAGTGGTAGCGGACGATTGAAGCCGGCCAGTGCCTTCATCGAGGTGGTGGCGACCACCTCGGCGCAGATGGCGATGGCCAGGTAAACATAGCCGGACATGGCGAGATCCTGATTATGGGCGGGCAACTTCGTTCGGTTCCGACCTCGCCAACAAGTTCGCCGGCAGGGCGGTTATGGCTCGCGAGCAGGCAGCTTGCTAAGCTCCGCGCCCATGAATCGCACCCTCTATACCCTGTTGTTTCACCTCGGCCTGCCGCTGGTGTTCCTGCGCCTGCTGTGGCGCGCCTGGCGCGCCCCGGCCTACTCCCGTCGTATCGGCGAGCGTTTCGCCTTCGGTTTGCCGCGGTTGCGTCCGGGTGGCATCTGGGTGCATGCGGTCTCGGTGGGCGAAAGCATCGCCGCGGCGCCGATGGTCCGCGAGCTGATGGCGCGCTACCCACACCTGCCGATCACCGTCACCTGTATGACCCCGACCGGCTCCGAGCGCATCCAGGCGCTGTTCGGAGACAGCGTTCAGCATTGCTACCTGCCCTATGACCTGCCCTGGACCGCGGCGCGTTTTCTGGATTGCCTGCAGCCGAAGCTGGCGGTGGTGATGGAGACCGAGCTCTGGCCCAACCATATCCATCAGTGCGCCCGACGCGGCATACCCGTGGCGCTGGCCAACGCGCGGCTGTCCGAACGTTCGGCCCGCGGCTACGCGCGTTTCGCCCGGCTGACCGCGCCAATGCTGGCCGAGCTGAGCCTGATCGCCGTGCAGACAGAGGCTGAAGCCGAGCGTTTTCGCCAGCTCGGCGCACGCCACGAATGCGTCGAAGTGACTGGCTCGATCAAGTTCGACCTGACCATCGACCCGGCACTGCTGGCGCGGGCGACCGATTTGCGCGATCAATGGGCGGCGCAGGATCGGCCGCTGTGGATCGCCGCCAGCACCCATGCCGGCGAGGACGAAATCATCCTGGCCGCGCACCGACGCTTGCTGGAGCGGTTTCCGCAGGCCCTGCTGCTCCTGGTGCCACGGCATCCGGAACGCTTCATCTCGGTGTATGAACTGGCGTGCAAGGAAGGCTTTGCCGCAGTGCGCCGCTCGACAGGCGAGACGGTTGGCGGCGGCACGCAGGTGCTGGTCGGCGACACCATGGGCGAGCTGCTGTTTCTCTATGCCCTGGCCGACGTGGCCTTCGTCGGTGGCAGCCTGGTACCCAATGGCGGGCACAACCTGCTGGAGCCTGCGGCGTTGGGCAAGCCGGTGCTCAGTGGCCCGCATCTGTTCAACTTTCTCGAAATCTCCGCGCAGCTGCGCGATGCCGGCGCCCTGCGCGAAGTGCAGGATGCCGATCAGCTGGCGGATGCTGTCGGTGAGCTCTGGCGCGATTCGGCTGCCGCGCAACGGATGCGTGACGCCGGGCTGGGCGTGCTCAAGGCCAATCAGGGTGCCTTGCAGCGTCTGCTGACAGGACTGGCGAGGCTGCTTGGCTAGCCGGTGTGTCTGGTCCGCGAGGAGGCCGGATCAGCTGTCGGCGTCATTGCGCCGTCTGGGAGGCAAGCGCCTGGTGGGCTTTAGCCCACCCAGCCACGATTCAAGCGAGCCCCCTGGCTCAATAATCCACCCGTACCGGCTGACCGATGGTCTGCGGCAGATCCGGCGGCAGGAAGTCGGTATCCGGGTTGTAATCGGGTTTCAGGTAGGCCGCCAGCTGCTGCAGGTCGTCCGGGTTCAGCGTGCCGGCCGCCTGCTTCAGGCGCAGGTTGTCGAGAATGTAGTCGTAGCGGGCGTTGTTGTAGTCGCGTACCGCGGCATACAGGCGCCGCTGGGTGTCGAGCACATCGACGATGTTGCGGGTGCCGACCTGATAGCCGATCTCCGTGGCTTCCAGCGCACTCTGGTTGGAGATGATCGACTGCCGGCGGGCCTGGACCTGTTCGATATCAGTGTTCACCGCGCGGTGCAGGTTGCGTGTGGCTTCCACCACCTGGCGGCGCAGGCTTTCGCGCTGCTGCTCGCTCTGGCTGAGCTGGTAATAGGCCTCGCGGCTCTGCGAGGTGGTCAGCCCGCCGCTGTAGAGCGGGATGTTCAGCTGCAGGCCGATGCTGCGCTGCTCGACGTCGCCGGTATAGCGCGGCATGTCGAAGCCGGGGATGCTCTGGGTGTTGCTGAAGCCGAGCGCGTCGTTGTCGCCCTTGCGGTACGAGGCCACGGCGTCGAGTGTTGGCGCATGGCCGGAGCGGCGCTGGCGCAGGGTTTCCTCGGCGGCGGTCACGGCGTAATTGACCGCCAGCAGGTTGAGGTTCTGCCGCGTCGCCGTATCCACCCACGCCTTGGCCTCGTTTGGCACCGGCGCCAGCACCGGCAGGGTATGGCGGATGCCTTCCAGCGCGATGTATTCGCGGTTGGTCAGGGTGAACAACGCCTGAAAGGCGTCCTCGACCTGGCGTTGGGCGATGGAGCGATTGGCGCGCGCGGTGTCGAAGCCGGCCTGGGCTTCGAGCACATCGGTCTTGTCGGAAAGGCCCACCTCGAAGCGTTCGTTGGCCTGGTCGAGCTGGCGCTTGAACGCGGCTTCCTCGGCCTTCACCGCCGCCAGGTTGTCCTGCGCGCGCAACACGGCGAAGTAGGCCTGGGCGCTCTGCAGGATCAGGTCCTGCTCGGCGATGGAGTATTCGATTGCGGCCTGCTCGCTCACGGCTTCCGCAGCCTTGAGCTGGAACCAGCGGTCGGCACGGAAGATCGGCTGGCTCAGCGTCGCCTGATAGGCGGTGCCACTGCGTGATAGCGACGTGGAGCCCATGCTGGTGTCGACGTCCGTTTCGGTGTCGCTCAGCTCGGCGCCGGCGCTGAGGTTGGGCAGCAGGCCGGCGCGTGCCTGTGGCACCACTTCCTGGCGTGCGCGGAACTGCGCCCGGGCCGCCGCCAGGTCGGCGTTGTTGTTGACGGCTTGCTGGTAGACGCTGACCAGATCGGTCTTGCTGGCGAGGGGGACGGTCTTTTGCGCCCAGGCTCCTCCGGCAGTGAGGGTGGCCACGGCGAGAGCCAGGGGGAGTCTGCGCAGCATGTTGGGTCCATCCTGAATAGAGCTGATGGGCAAGGCTAAGCGGCAGCTGTCAGGGGGTCAAGGCGCGCGTGCGCCGTGGTGTGAGGCGGCGATGGCGGTCCGGGCAAATGACCGAACGGTCGACTAGTTTCGCCATTGCCATGGTGTTCGCCCAAGGTCTTGATTAGACTCGACGGCGTTCTTGTCGGGGTGCCTTGAAGCGAAGGCTGAGATCGGAAAGTTCCGGATCCCGTTGAACCTGATCAGGTTAAGGCCTGCGTAGGGAACAAGATGTCCTCGTCTCGAACGTGACGAGTCTCTCCACCGCAGTTGCGGTGCCCGACGCCCTTGATCCGCCGTGTTGCTCAGGTTCGCTCCGACATTTCCCAGGAGAAGCCGATGAGCGTGCAAAGCAACAAGAATCTGAGTGAGTCCGCCCAGGTCGACCAGCAGTCCATTCAACCCTTCCCGCGTTCGCAAAAGATCTATGTACAGGGCTCGCGCCCCGACATCCGCGTACCCATGCGCGAGATCAGCCTGGACGTGACGCCCACCGACTTCGGTGGCGAGATCAACGCCCCGGTTACCGTCTACGACACTTCCGGCCCCTACACCGACCCGAACGTCACCATCGACGTGCGCAAGGGCCTGGCCGACGTGCGCAGTGCCTGGATCGAGGACCGCGGCGACACCGAGAAGCTGCCGGGGCTGACCTCCGAATTCGGCCAGCGTCGCCTCAACGATGCCGAACTTTCCGCCATGCGCTTCGCCCATGTGCGTAACCCGCGCCGGGCCAAGGCCGGGCACAACGTCAGCCAGATGCACTATGCAAAGAAGGGCATCATCACGCCGGAGATGGAGTACGTCGCCATCCGCGAGAACATGAAGCTCGCCGAGGCGCGTGAAGCCGGCCTGCTGGTCGAGCAGCATCCCGGGCAGAGCTTCGGCGCGGCCATTCCCAAGGAAATCACTCCCGAATTCGTCCGCTCGGAGGTCGCGCGCGGCCGCGCCATCATCCCGGCGAACATCAACCACACCGAGCTGGAGCCGATGATCATCGGCCGCAACTTCCTGGTGAAGATCAACGGCAACATCGGTAACTCGGCGCTGGGCTCCTCCATCGAGGAGGAAGTGGCCAAGCTGACCTGGGGCATCCGCTGGGGTTCGGACACCGTGATGGACTTGTCCACCGGCAAGCACATCCACGAGACGCGCGAGTGGATCATCCGCAACTCGCCGGTGCCGATCGGCACCGTGCCGATCTACCAGGCGCTGGAAAAGGTCAACGGCGTTGCTGAAGACCTGACCTGGGAGCTGTTCCGCGACACCCTGATCGAACAGGCCGAGCAGGGCGTGGACTACTTCACCATCCATGCCGGCGTCTTGCTGCGCTATGTGCCGCTGACTGCCAAGCGCGTGACCGGCATCGTCAGCCGCGGCGGCTCGATCATGGCCAAGTGGTGCCTGGCGCATCACCAGGAGAATTTCCTCTACACCCACTTCGAGGAAATCTGCGAAATCATGAAGGCCTACGACGTCAGCTTCTCGCTGGGCGACGGCCTGCGTCCGGGCTCGATCGCCGATGCCAACGATGCCGCGCAGTTCGGCGAGCTGGAAACCCTCGGCGAACTGACCAAGATCGCCTGGAAGCATGACGTGCAGTGCATGATCGAAGGCCCTGGCCATGTGCCGATGCACATGATCAAGGAGAACATGGACAAGCAGCTGGAATGCTGCGACGAGGCGCCGTTCTACACCCTCGGCCCGCTGACCACCGACATTGCCCCGGGCTACGACCACATCACCAGCGGCATCGGGGCGGCGATGATCGGCTGGTTCGGTTGCGCCATGCTCTGCTACGTCACGCCGAAGGAGCACCTCGGTCTGCCGAACAAGGATGACGTGAAGACCGGCATCATCACTTACAAGATCGCCGCGCACGCTGCTGATCTTGCCAAGGGTCATCCGGGCGCGCAAATCCGCGACAATGCGCTGTCCAAGGCGCGCTTCGAGTTCCGCTGGGAGGATCAGTTCAACCTCGGCCTCGACCCGGACACCGCGCGTGCCTTCCATGACGAGACGCTGCCGAAGGAGTCGGCGAAGGTGGCGCACTTCTGCTCTATGTGCGGGCCGAAGTTCTGCTCGATGAAGATTACCCAGGAAGTGCGCGAGTATGCTGCCGAGCACGGCCTGACCGACGAGCAGAAGGCCATCGAGGCGGGTTTCGCCGAGCAGTCCTCGCGCTTCAAGGACGAAGGCTCGGTCATCTACAAGCAGGTGTGACCGGCGAGGTGTGATCGACTGCCTGTAGGAAAGCCAAAGCGGGCCGGCAGATGCCGGCCCGCTTCGTATCCTCAGAGATATTCGGCTTTCAGAATGCCCTTGAGCTGTTCGTGGGGAATGAACAGCTCCGGGTGGCCGCTGGAGTAGGGCGCGATGCTGTAGACGTCGTACTTGAGCAGCACCTGATCTTTCAGTATCGCGATATGCGGGGTCTGCTGGAAGGGCCAGAATTCGACGAACTCGGCGTCCTGATCGTGTTCGTTCTCCACCAGCCAACGCTGGTGCGCCTGGCGTGCGACACGCCAGAAGTTACCTTCCTGTCCCGGAATCAGCAGGTCCTCCAGGCGCAGCTCGCGGTTCAGCTCGCGATCGTAGTTGATGAAGCCACGCCCGGGCATGCCATGGGCGCCGCCGACATACAGGTAGCTGGAAAACTCGACCACCAGGATGTCGCCGTGCTGCTCGCGCAGCTTGGCCTGCAGGTAGCTGCTCCAGCCCGGCTCGGCGGTGCTCAGAAAGCGCTGCTGGTAATCCTGTAGCGACGCGGGCAGGCGGTCATCCGGGCCGTTGATGGTCATCCGCCGCAGCCGTGCGTCGATCAGGCGGTTGAGTTCAGGTTCGTCGGCAAAGGTCAGAGTATCGACGTTCACCAGTGGGCAGCTGTCGCCCTCACAGCCCTGAGGACGATGCTCGGTGACCGTCTGGTCGACCTTCACAGGAGGTTCCGAGACAAAGTGCTGACAGCCGTTCAGCAGCACGAGAAGGCTGCCCATAATGAGGAGATTGCGGATGGGTGCGGTTGGATACATGGTTGGTCCAGGCATGGCAGTGCGCTTTCGATCGTTGCTCGCTCGTGAAGTTCGTGCGCACGCGGCAGATGCGTATGCTTCGGTTACGGTGGTCTGCAAAGGGCTGCGCCAGAGACGATGGCGCGCTAGGATGATCGCGAAGCCGCTCACGATGTGACGGTTGCAGTCATTCGCCGCCGGCCCAGGCGCGGATCAAACCGATATTGAGTGTGCCCATGAGCGAGACCTTCAAACCCGGTCCGGATGATGTCCAGATCCTTCGTCGAGAGCAATGCTTCAGCGGTTTCTATCGGCTGGAGCGCGTCCACCTGCGCCACCGTCAGTTCAGTGGTGCCATGGGGGACGAGCTGAGCCGCGAACTGTTCGTGCGCCACGATGCCGTATGCGTGCTGCCCTACGATCCGCAGCGCGATCGCGTGGTGCTGATCGAGCAGTTTCGCGTCGGGGCGCTGGGCAAGGTCGACAACCCCTGGCTGATCGAACTGGTCGCCGGGCTGATCGACAAGGACGAGTCACCGGATGAAGTCGCCCGTCGCGAGGCGGTGGAAGAGGCCGGGCTGGAGCTGGCCGATTTGTGGCCGGTCACACGCTATTTCCCTTCGCCGGGGGGCAGCGACGAGCGCGTACACCTCTATATAGGCCGCTGCGATAGCGAAGGGGCCGACGGTGTGTTCGGGCTGGCCGAAGAGGGCGAGGACATCCGGGTGCATGTCTGGTCGCTGGAAGAGGCACTGGGCGCTGTTTCCGACGGTCGAATCGACAATGCGGCCAGCATCATTGCACTGCAGTGGCTGGCCTTGAATCGCGAGCAGGTGCGGGGGGAGTGGGTATGAGGAAGACGCGCGAGCGATACCGAGTCGATCTGCTCGAACTGCAGGCGGCCTGCGAAGCCAACTACCTGCGACTGATGCGTCTGTTGCCGGGCATGCGTAGCGGTTGCGAGACGCGGCGCATCGCGATCAGCCAGGGTGACCAGCTGCTCGGCGTGCTGGTGCTCGAGGTACTGGAGAGCTGCCCCTATACCACCACCGTGCGGGTGAGTCAGGAGCATTGCCTGAGCTGGTTGCCGGTGCCGAAGATGGAAGTGCGCGTCTACCACGACGCGCGCATGGCCGAAGTGGTTCGTGCCGAAAACGCGCGGCGCTTTCGTGGCATCTACCACTACCCCAACGCGCAGATGCACCAGCCTGATGAGAAGAACCAGCTCAATCTCTTTCTCGGCGAGTGGTTGGGACACTGCCTGGCCTGCGGCCACGAACTCGAACCGGTGCTCTAACGCCGTTCCCTCTGCGCTTTTCTGGGCTGGGCTTGCGTGACCTGCTTCAGGTGCGCGATGTGGTTCTGTGACCCATGCCCACTTCCCAAGGTTTACCCCCCCGTCGGGCTCCTACCATAATTCCGTTGCGATTTAGCTCAAGGAGAAGGGCCTTGCCTGGTGCGCCCGTGACTGCTGTTGAAGATTCGGTTCTGCTGGTGCAGCTTACCGACAGCCATCTGTTTGCCGAAGCGGACGGCAAGCTGCTGGGCCTGAACACCGGCGATAGCCTGGCGCGCGTCGTCGAGCTGGCCGTTGCCGAGCAGCCGCGCATCGACCTGATCCTGGCCACCGGTGACCTCTCGCAGGACGGCTCGGTGGCGTCCTATCAGCGTTTCCGTCAGCTGGCGGAGCGTATCGAGGCCCCCGCGCGCTGGTGCCCCGGCAATCATGACGAACTCGGTGCCATGCGTGAGGCTGCCCGTGGTAGTGCGCTGATGGAGCCGGTGCTGGAAATCGGCGGCTGGCGTGTGGTGATGCTCGATACCCTGGTTGCCGGTTCGGTATTCGGCATGCTGCGCGGCGACCAGCTCGAGTTGCTTGAGAGGGCGCTGAGCGAAGCGCCGGATCATCACCATCTGGTCTGCCTGCACCACCATCCGGTGTCCATCGGCAGCCGCTGGATGGATCGCATCGGTCTGCGCAACCCCGAGGCGCTGTTCGAGGTGCTGGACCGCCACGACAACGTGCGTGCGCTGCTCTGGGGCCACATCCATCAGGCGTTCGATCAGTCGCGCAATGGGGTTCGGCTGCTGGCCACGCCGTCGACGGGCGTGCAGTTCACTCCGCAGAGCGAAGACTTCCAGGTCGATAGCGCAGCACCCGGTTATCGCTGGTTGCGCCTGTACGCCGATGGGCGGCTGGAGACTGATGTGTCGCGGGTCAGCGGCATCGACTTCGAGATCGACTACAGCGTTAAAGGCTACTGATCGCGGTTGGCGACTGCCGACACCTGTGGCGCGAGCGAGGCGTGACGCCTGGGCGGGTCGCTTGCAGAGCGCAGCATGGGCCTAGTAGCCTTGCGGTTTTTTCAAGAACTGTATCCATGTCCAGTTATCCGCCTTCGATCCTCTATATCCACGGGCTCAACAGCTCCCCGCTCTCGCAGAAGGCGAGCCAGCTGTCGTCGGCGCTGGAGCGACTCGGCCAGGCCGAGCGTCTGCGGGTTCCCGCCCTGCATCACCACCCGCGTCAGGCCATTGGGCAACTCGAGACCTGTCTGGCCGAGCTTGGGCGACCGTTGCTGGTCGGCAGCTCGCTTGGCGGCTACTATGCGACGCACCTTGCCGAGCGCCATGGCCTGAAGGCCCTGCTGATCAATCCGGCGGTGATGCCACACCGCCGTTTCGACGGCTATCTCGGACCACAGACCAACCTGTACAGCGGCGAGGTCTGGGAGCTTACCGAGGATCACGTGACCGCGCTGGCGGAGCTGGAAACGGCGCCACCCGAAGATGCCGAACGCTATCAGGTGTGGCTGCAGACCGGCGACGAAACGCTCGACTACCGTGACGCGGCGCAGTTCTACCGGGGCTGCGCACTGCGCATCCAGGCCGGCGGCGACCACGGCTTCCAGGGCTTCGCCGAGCGCCTGCCGGCGCTGCTGGCGTTCGCCGGCTTCGAGCCGCAGGCCTGGCTGGGAAAACTCTGAGCCGGGATAGAGGTGCGGGCCCAGGCGACCCGAACGGGTTCGCCAGGAGAACTGCAGCGATGGAGCCCGGCCGGTGCGCTGGTTTTTTGCAGCCCGTAGCGGGCTGATTGTTCAGAACATAAGGACCGTACCCGACAGATGTCTTATACCGCAGAAGCCATCGAGGTTCTTTCCGGCCTCGATCCGGTGCGCAAGCGCCCGGGCATGTACACCGACACCTCGCGGCCCAATCACCTGGCCCAGGAAGTCATCGACAACAGTGTCGACGAAGCCCTCGCCGGGCATGCCCGCTCGGTCCAGGTGATCCTGCACCAAGACAACTCGCTGGAAGTGATCGACGACGGCCGCGGCATGCCGGTGGACATTCACCCCGAGGAAGGGGTGCCGGGCGTCGAGCTGATCCTCACCAAGCTGCACGCGGGCGGCAAGTTTTCCAACAAGAACTACCAGTTTTCCGGTGGTCTGCACGGGGTCGGCATCTCCGTGGTCAACGCGCTGTCGACCCGTGTCGAGGTGACCGTCAAGCGCGATGGCAGCGAGTACCGCATGAGCTTCGCCGACGGCTTCAAGGCCAGTGATCTGGAAGTGATCGGCAGCGTCGGCAAGCGCAACACCGGCACCAGCGTGCGCTTCTGGGCCGATCCCAAGTATTTCGACTCGCCGAAGTTTTCCATCAGCCGGCTCAAGCACGTGCTCAAGGCCAAGGCCGTGCTCTGCCCGGGGCTGAGCGTCAGCTTCGAGGACAAAAGCTCCGGCGAGAAGGTCGAGTGGCACTACGAGGACGGCCTGCGCTCCTACCTGGTGGACTCGGTCAGTGAGTATCAGCGCCTGCCCGACGAGCCTTTCGTCGGCGCCCTGGCGGGCAATACCGAGGCGGTGGACTGGGCATTGCTCTGGTTGCCGGAGGGCGGCGAGAGCGTTCAGGAAAGCTACGTCAACCTGATTCCCACGGCTCAGGGCGGCACCCATGTCAATGGCTTGCGCCAGGGCCTGCTGGACGCCATGCGCGAGTTCTGCGAGTTCCGCAACCTCCTGCCGCGCGGGCTCAAGCTGGCCCCGGAAGACATCTGGGAGCGCATCGCCTTTGTCCTCTCGATGAAGATGCAGGAGCCGCAGTTCTCGGGGCAGACCAAGGAGCGCCTGTCGTCACGCGAGGCGGCGGCGTTCGTCTCGGGTGTGGTCAAGGATGCCTTCAGCCTCTGGCTCAATGCCCACCCGGAGCTGGGCATGCAACTGGCAGAGCTGGCAATCAGCAATGCCGGGCGTCGACTGAAGGCCGGCAAGAAGGTCGAGCGCAAGAAGATCACTCAAGGGCCGGCGCTGCCGGGCAAGCTGGCCGACTGCGCCGGGCAGGACCCGATGCGCGCCGAGCTGTTCCTGGTCGAAGGCGACTCGGCCGGCGGCTCCGCCAAGCAGGCGCGGGACAAGGAGTTTCAGGCGATCATGCCGCTGCGTGGCAAGATCCTGAACACCTGGGAGGTCGACGGCGGCGAGGTGCTCGCCAGCCAGGAAGTACATGACATCGCCGTGGCCATCGGCGTCGATCCGGGCGCCACCGATCTGGCCCAGCTGCGCTACGGCAAGATCTGCATCCTCGCCGACGCCGACTCCGACGGCCTGCATATCGCCACCCTGCTGTGCGCCCTGTTCGTCCAGCATTTCCGCCCGCTGGTGGAGGCCGGTCATGTCTACGTGGCCATGCCGCCGCTGTACCGCATCGACCTGGGCAAGGACATCTTCTATGCGCTGGATGAGGCCGAGCGTGACGGCATCCTCGAGCGGCTGGTGGCCGAGAAGCGCCGCGGCAAGCCGCAGGTGACGCGCTTCAAGGGGCTCGGCGAAATGAACCCGCCACAGCTGCGCGAGACCACCATGGACCCCAACACCCGCCGGCTGGTGCAGCTGACCCTGGATGATTTCGAGGGCACCCGCGAAGTCATGGATATGCTGCTGGCCAAGAAGCGCGCCGGCGACCGCAAGAGCTGGCTCGAGTCCAAGGGCAACCTGGCGGAGGTGCTGGTTTGATCCGCCGTGGGCTGGCGCTGCTGAGTCTGGTTTCGGCACCGCTCTGGGCCAACGAACCGGCGCCCGAGCTGAAGCTGTTGAGCGAGCATCCCGTGCAGGGCATGAGCGGCGGCAATCTGTCCGGAATGGCCTGGTGCGGAGATGCGCTGTGGGCGGTATCCGACCGCGAAGACGACGTACTGTACCGGCTCGATACCAGCGTCTCGCCCTGGCAGGCCGAACCGGAGCGCTTCGAAGCCGGCCCGCCGCCCAATAGTGGTTTGCCCTGGGGCATGCGCATGCGCGCCTGGCTCAGTGGCCATGTGCGCGGGGGCCACCTCGATTTCGAAGGGTTGAGCTGCGATGCGCTGGGCAATCGCTACGTCGTCAGCGAGGCGCATGCCGCCGTGCTGCGGGTGAGCCCGGCCGGCACGGCGGAATGGCTGCGCCTGCCCGAGTCCCTGGTTCGTCAGGCACGGGCCAGTGGCATGCTCTGGCATTTCAACGCGCTGTTCGAGGGCATTGCAGTCGACCCGAAGGCCGAACGCATGTGGCTGGCCGCCGAGCGCGAACGCCGCGGGCTGCTGGTGATGCACCGCAAGCAGAGCAGCTGGCAGTGCACCGGCGGTTGTGTGCTGATGGCGCAGGGCGGGCATCAGCAGCCGCCCGCGGCGCTCGGCGATACGCCGCTGCCGCGCAGCTTCTCGGCCCTGGCCTATTTCAACGACAAGCTGTTCGTGCTGGAGCCCTCTGCATATCGGGTCTGCCGGCGCAGCCCGGAGAACGGGACGGTCGAACGCTGCTGGTCGTTCGCCGCCGAGGCGCTGACCGAGGAGCGCCGCTACCGCGAGCCGTTCGGTAATGCCGAGGCGCTGTGGATCGACGCCGAAGGGGCCTGGATCGGCGTCGACAACAACGGCAAGGCGCGCGGCGACGGCGAGAAGCGACCCATCGTCTGGCGTTTCGCCGCACCGAGCGGCGGCTGGATGGCGCGGCCGTGAGCCAGACGGCCGGGCGTCGTGCCGGGCGGGTGATGCTGGTGCTCGCCTGGGGCGTCGGGCTGTACCTGGCGACGCGCTTCTTCGCTGCCTGGGAGGAGGATCGCCTCAACCCGAACCGCCAGCCGGTATCCCAGCTGCATGGCGAGCAGATCGAGGTGCAGCTGGCTGGCAACGTCCAGGGGCATTTCGTCGCCAGCGGCAAGATCAATGGCGAAACGGTCACCTTTCTGCTCGACACCGGCGCCACGGACGTCGCCGTGCCGGCCGAGCTGGCCGAGCGGCTGGGCCTGTCCCGCGGTGCGCCGGTGATGCTGCACACCGCCAACGGCCAGACCACCGGCTATCGCACCGTGTTGAATAGCCTCAGCCTGGGCGGCATCGTGCTGCGCGACGTCCGCGCCATCGTCGCCCCCGGCTTTCGCAGCGAACAGGTTCTGCTCGGCATGAGCGCCCTGAAACAACTTGAATTCACCCAGCGCGCCGGCACCCTGGTGCTGCGCCAGCATGTAACGGATCGACCATGAGCGAATCCCTCGACCTGAGCCTGGACGGCGTGGAGCGGCGCTCTCTCGCCGACTTCACCGAGCAGGCCTACCTCAACTATTCCATGTACGTGATCATGGATCGCGCGCTGCCGCATATCGGCGACGGCCTCAAGCCTGTGCAGCGGCGCATCGTCTATGCCATGAGCGAACTCGGCCTGAACGCCGACGCCAAGCACAAGAAGTCCGCGCGTACCGTCGGTGACGTGCTCGGCAAGTTCCACCCGCACGGCGACAGCGCCTGCTACGAGGCCATGGTGCTGATGGCACAGCCGTTCAGCTACCGCTACACGCTGGTCGACGGTCAGGGCAACTGGGGTGCTCCGGACGATCCCAAGTCCTTCGCCGCCATGCGCTACACCGAGGCGCGCCTGTCACGCTATTCCGAGGTGCTGCTGTCCGAACTGGGGCAGGGCACGGTGGACTGGGTGCCGAACTTCGACGGCACCCTGGACGAACCGGCGACCCTGCCGGCGCGGCTGCCCAACCTGCTGCTCAACGGCACCACCGGCATCGCCGTGGGCATGGCCACCGACGTGCCGCCGCACAACCTGCGTGAAGTCGCCGCCGCCTGCGTGCGTCTGCTCGACGAGCCGAGTGCCAGCGTCGAGCAGCTCTGCGAGCATGTGCAGGGGCCGGATTTCCCGACCGAGGCCGAGATCGTCACGCCGCGTGCGGACCTGCTGAAGATCTACGAAACCGGCCGTGGTTCGGTGCGCATGCGTGCCGTCTACCGGGTCGAGGACGGCGATATCGTGGTCACCGCGTTGCCGCACCAGGTGTCAGGTTCCAAGGTGCTCGAGCAGATCGCCGGGCAGATGCAGGCCAAGAAGCTGCCGATGGTGGCCGACCTGCGTGACGAGTCGGACCATGAGAACCCCTGCCGCATCGTCATCATCCCGCGCTCCAACCGGGTCGATGTCGAGGCGCTGATGCAGCACCTGTTCGCCACCACCGACCTGGAATCCAGCTACCGGGTCAACACCAATGTCATCGGCCTCGACGGCCGGCCGCAGGTGAAGAACCTGCGCACCCTGCTCAGCGAGTGGCTGACCTACCGCATCGGTACCGTGCGCCGTCGTCTGCAGTTCCGCCTGGACAAGGTGGAAAAGCGCCTGCACCTGTTGGAAGGCCTTTTGGTGGCGTTCCTCAACCTCGACGAGGTGATCCACATCATCCGGACCGAGGATCAGCCCAAGCCGGTGCTGATGGCGCGTTTCGAATTGTCCGAACTTCAGGCTGACTACATCCTCGACACCCGTCTGCGCCAGCTGGCGCGTCTGGAAGAGATGAAGATCCGCGGCGAGCAGGACGAGCTGGCCAAGGAGCGCGAGCGGCTGCTGGCACTGCTCGGCAGCGAAGCCAAGCTGAAGAAGCTGGTGCGCAAGGAACTGCTGGAAGACGCCGAAACCTATGGCGATGACCGCCGCTCGCCGATTGTCGAGCGCGCCGAGGCCCGAGCCCTGACGGAGAACGAGCTGCTGCCGTCCGAGCCGGTCACCGTGGTGATTTCCGAGAAGGGCTGGGCGCGCTGCGCCAAGGGTCACGACATCGATGCCGGCGGGCTTTCCTACAAGGCCGGCGACAACTTCAAGGCGGCGGCGGCGGGCCGCTCGAACCAGTATGCAGTGTTCATCGACTCCACCGGCCGCAGCTACTCGCTGGCAGCCCACACGTTGCCATCGGCACGTGGCCAGGGCGAGCCGCTCACCGGCCGGCTGACTCCGCCGCCAGGCGCCAGCTTCGAATGCGTGCTGCTGCCCGACGATGAGGCGCTCTATGTGATCGCCTCGGATGCCGGCTATGGTTTTGTCGTCAAGGGCGAGGACCTTCAGGCCAAGAACAAGGCTGGCAAGGCGCTGCTCTCCCTGCCGGCCGGCGCCCGCGTCGTCCCACCACGACCATTGGCCAGCCGCGAGGACGACTGGCTTGCCGCGGTCACCACCGAAGGCCGCCTGCTGGTCTTCCCGGTGCGTGATCTGCCGCAGCTGGGCAAGGGCAAGGGCAACAAGATCATCGGCATTCCCGGGGAGCGGGTGGCCAGTCGCGAGGAGTATCTGGTCGATCTCGCCGTGCTGCCGGCTGGCGCCACCCTGGTTCTGCAGGCTGGCAAGCGCACGCTGTCGCTCAAGGCCGAGGATCTCGAGCACTACAAGGGCGAACGTGGCAGGCGCGGCAACAAGCTGCCGCGAGGCTTTCAGCGCGTCGAAGGCCTGCTGGTAGAAGTGTGACAATGTGCATTGGCGCTGGAATCGACGGCCAGATTCACGGAAGATAGCGGCCTTTCCAGCCTGCGGCGTTTTGCCCGGTGCCTAGTTGCGCGTCGACGACATGCTGTCCGACGCGACATGGGCACGAGGCGACGGCGGCCGAGAGGGTCGCCAGTGGCCTGAACTGTGGTGTTATGACGGTAATGAAGAACTTGCTGCGTGTTCCGACTGTGTTGTTGCTGGCCAGCATCGGCCTGACCGGCTGTGTCGGTCTGCAGCCGGCACCCATGTATCGCCTGGACAGCGGTACCACCGAGGTGCCGGAGCGGATCGATGGTGCGGCCGTGCTGCTGGCGCCGGTTACCCTCGCCGATTATCTGCAGCGCGATGCGCTGCTGCAGCGTCTGGCCGACGGCAGCCTGGCTGCCGATGATCAGCAGGCCCGCTGGGCGGGCAGCCTCAAGGCCGATATCGAGCAGCTCATGCTGCGCCAGTTGGCCTGGCGCCTGGATACGCAAAGTCTGGTGCTCGGTCCCGCCGACGAAGGCTTCGCGCCGGAGGTACAGATCGAGCTGTCCATCACCCGCCTCGATTCCGGGCCTGCGTACCCGGCGGTACTCGAGGCGCAGTGGCGTCTGCGCGACAAGGCCGGCAAGCATCTGGGCAGCCGTCTGGTGCGCCTGCAGGAAGAGCACCTCGGCACCACCGCCGATCAGGTGCGCGCGCAGAGCGCCCTGCTGCAGCGCCTGAGCGAGATGGTGGCCGGGGCGGTCGAGCCCGCGCTGGTCGCCAAGACGCCGCCCAAGCCGGCGCCGGCCAAGCCACAGGTGAGCAAGTCGGCCGAACCGCCGGCACCGCGCATTCCGGCGGCCGAGCCGATCCGAACCGACCTGGAAGTCTTCCGCTTCTGACACCGCTGAGTGGTGGAGTACTGAAAAAGCCCGACCGGTGATCCTGGTCGGGCTTTTCGTTTTGCGGGTGGAGGAGGCGTCGGCGAGATGCGCTGCCGCCTTCGCCAATCGTCAGCCCGCCTTGCTGGCAGCGGGCGCTCGCCCGCGAGCGCGTCAGTAGGTGCGGCTGCGCAGCTCGTGCATCCGAGCCAACTGGCGTTCCAGCAAAGAAGGGTAGGGGTCCAGCAGGCGCTCGACGCAGCAGGCACCTTCGGGGCTGGCGATCGGGCGGATGCGGGCGCGTTGCTGGATAAGCCGGTCTTCGCTGATGCTGCTTTCGACCAGCAACAGGTTGCGGCTGTGCAGCGACATGTCCAGTGCCGCCTGTGCCGGCTCGCTGAGCAAGAGGTCGCCCTGGCTCAGGTCGAACAGGTCATCTCCCTGGGTCAGGCCCAGTTGCAGCTGCAGCGTGATGCCGCTGTCGGCGACGTCGATCTGCAGTGCATGAGCCAGCGCGCGCATCAGCTCGCCACAGCAGATCGCATGGGTCAGGTAGTTCTGCTCGTCGTCCTGGCTGTGGAACAACATCAGGCTGCTGCCGTCGTTGAGCGTGTGCAGCTCGGCCTGGTAGAGCGTGGCGGCCTGTTGCAGGCAATCGCGGTAGCGCTGCAGTAACTCGGTCAGGCGAGGCCGCGGCAGGCGGCGCAGCTGGTCCTGGGCGCCGAGCTGGATGGCCAGCACGGCACTACGGGTCGAGCGCGGAACGCTAGGCTGCGGCGCACTGCTGGCTGGCGCCGGGCTATCGAATGGCGGTTCGTCGTCGGCGATCTCCAGTTCGTCGTCGTCGAAGTTGGCCGACAGTCGTGCCGGGCGCTGCGGCTCGTCATCGTCCAGATCGATGTCGAAGCGTTCGGGGCGAGACTGCGTGCGCTGCGGGATGGCGCGATCATCATCCTGCTCGAAATAGTCGTCATCCAGCGCATCGCTGAGGTCGAGTTCCGGCTCGGGCTTTTCCGGCACCAGCCGTGCCTGCAACTGGCGCGCAAGGTCACCGATCTCGTCCTGGCGCCCGGCACCCGGCGCAGGATCGTCCGGATCGCGCAGCCAGAGGCGCATCTGCATCAACGGTGTCGCCAGTTGGCGGCCGAGGCGCAGACTCAGCATCAGCGTCAGGGCCAGCAGGATCAGGCTGAGCAGGCCCATGCTCTGCAGGCTGATGGTCATCGGCTGCTGGAACTGCTGCATGTCGAGGCTGACGCGCAGGTGGCCGGCGATTACCTCCTGGAAGCTGATCGGGGTCGAATAAAGGCCGCTGTCATCGCCGAGCAGGCCCTTCTGCGGGCGCGTGCCGGACTCGGCCAGCACGCGGTTGTCGACGCTGTAGATCGCCGCGTGGGCGACCAGCGGATTCTTCACCAGATTGCTCAGCAGCACGTTCAGGCTGAGGATGTCGTTGGCCACCAGCAGATCGGTGGCCGAGGCGGCAGTCTGCGTGACCAGGCTCTGGCCGAGGGCATCGGCCTGCTGCGCCATGGCGTGCTTGAACTGCATGCCGATTACCCAGGCGTAGATGATCAGCGCCAACGCCACTAACAGCAGCGTATGGGCGGCGATGCGCAACACCAGCGGCACGCGGTGCTGGCGCACGGCGCGATAGAGCATGAGGAAGAAGTTGTCTGGCTTTACGGATGCGGGCCGGTTCACAGAGCGCGGCTCTTCTCGTCGGGAAATTGCCGAGCAGTATACGGATAGCGCGGGGGGCGCTAAAGGTCTGCAACGGTAAGCTGACGAATTGCGCCGCCGGCGCTGCGCGTGCGGAGGCGGTGGCGGCTGTCCAGCCCCCTTGCCAGCTGATGTAGAATGCCGGCCTTCATTGCCTGCCATGGGAGCTGCGCCTTGCGCGAAATCGTCCTGATCAATATCACCGGTGAAGATCGCCCGGGCCTGACCGCGGCCATTACCGGCGTGCTCGCCCAGGGTGGCGTGAACATTCTCGACATCGGCCAGGCAGTGATCCACGACACGCTGTCGTTCGGCATCCTGATCGAGATTCCGGATAACGAGCGCGCTTCGTCGGTCCTCAAGGACGTGCTCTTCATGGGCTACAAGCACGACCAGCAGGTGCGCTTCACGCCGGTTTCCGAGGCTGACTACCAGCACTGGGTCGCTGGGCAAGGCAAGGCCCGGCACATCGTCACGCTGCTGACGCGCAAGGTCACCGCCGAGCAGCTGCAGCGGGTCAGCTCGATCACCGCCAAGTACGGGCTCAACATCGACCACATCGATCGGCTGTCCGGGCGTATGCCGCTGGACATGCCCGAAGAGCGGGGCAAGGGCTGCATCGAACTCTCCGTGCGCGGCGAACCGGCCGACACGGCCGCACTGCGTGCCGAGTTCCTCAGCGTGGCGCAGGAGCTGAACGTCGATATCGCCTTCCAGCGCGATTCGGTCTACCGGCGCAACCGTCGCCTGGCCGTGTTCGACATGGACTCCACGCTGATCGAGGCCGAGGTCATCGACGAGCTGGCCAAGGCCGCTGGCGTTGGCGAGCAGGTGTCGGAGATCACCGAGCGCGCGATGCGCGGCGAGCTGGATTTCCGCGCCAGCTTCAAGGAACGCCTGGCGCTGCTCGAGGGGCTGTCGGAAAACGTGCTGGCCGATATCGGCGCCAGCCTGCGCCTGACCGAGGGCGCCGAGGTGCTGTTCGCCGAGCTCAAGCGCCTGGGCTACAAGACGGCGATCCTCTCCGGCGGCTTCAGCTATTTCGCCAAGCAGCTGCAGGCCAAGTTGGGCATCGACTACGTATTCGCCAACGAGCTGCAGATCGAAAACGGCAAGGTCACCGGCGTGGCGGTCGAGCCTATCGTCGATGCCCAGCGCAAGGCCGATCTGCTGCGCCAACTGGCCGAGCAGGAAGGACTGTGCCTGGAGCAGACCATCGCCGTGGGTGATGGAGCCAACGACCTGCCGATGCTCGGCCTCGCCGGGCTCGGTGTCGCCTTCCGTGCCAAGCCGCTGGTCAAGCAGTCAGCCAAGCAGGCCATCTCCACCCTGGGCCTGGACGGCATCCTCTACTTGCTGGGCTTCCGCGACCGCGAGGGTTCGGAGTGATGCGTACCGGCCGGGCGGCGAACGGCGCGCCCGGCCAGCACACGGCCGTCAGGGCTTGATCGCCACCTTCAGCACACCGTCGCGCTGATTGGCGAACAGGTCATAGGCGGCACCGATGTCGTCCAGCGCGTAGTGATGGGTGACCAGCGGGGCGAGATCGACGCGGCCGGACGCCACCACATTGAGCAGTCGGCGCATGCGTTCCTTGCCGCCGGGGCAGAGCGAGGTGACGATCTTGTTGTCGCCCAGGCCGGCATGAAAGGCGCCCAGCGGAATGCTCAGGTCGCTGGAATACACGCCCAGACTGGACAGGGTTCCGCCCGGCTTGAGCACCCGCAGCGCACTTTCGAAGGTCGATTGCAGACCCAGCGCCTCGATCGAGGCGTCGACGCCGCGGCCACCGGTCAGTTTCAGCACTTCCTCCACCACATCCACATTGCGGAAGTTGAGCGTCACATCCGCACCCATCTTGCGCGCGATATCCAGCCGCGCATCCACGCCGTCCACCGCGATGATGGTGCCAGCGCCGCGCAGCCGGGCGCCGGCGGTGGCGCACAGCCCGATCGGGCCCTGGGCGAAGATCACCACGATATCGCCGATCTTGATATTGGCCGCCTCGGCGCCAGCGAAACCGGTGGACATGATGTCCGGACACATCAGTACCTGCTCGTCGGTCAGCGCGTCCGGCACCGGCGCCAGGTTGGCTTGGGCGTCGGGCACCAGCACGTATTCGGCCTGAGTGCCGTCGATGGTATTGCCGAATCGCCAGCCGCCCATGGGCTTGTAGCCATGGCAGGAGCAGCCGCCATCCTGAGCGGGCAGGCCGTCCTGGCAGGCGTAGGAGGTGAAGCTGGGGCAGATGGCGCCGGCGATCACCCGCTGGCCTTCCTGGTAGCCCTTCACGTTGCTGCCCAGCTTTTCGATGATGCCCACCGGTTCGTGACCGATGGTCAGGCCGGGAGCGACCGGGTATTCACCCTTGAGAATGTGGACGTCGGTGCCGCAGATGGTGGTCGTGGTGATGCGCAGCAGCGCATCGTTGGGACCAATCTCGGGGATGGGCTTGTCCTGCAGTTCGATGCGGCCCGGCTCGACGAACACGGCGGCTTTCATCATGGCCATGGTGCGACTCCTCCTGGAAGTGAAGACGTCCGGACACTCTAGCCCAGCGTGGAGGCCGGCGGATGACCGCGATCAAGTCAGGGCGAGTTGGTGCAGGAGGCTGTCTTCGGGCTGGTGGGAGCCAGCCCGGAGGTCATTCTTCGTCGGAGGAGAAGTCGTAGTCCATCGACTGGCTCGGGCCCTGCAGGTAGTGGCCCTGGATATAGCTGACGCCGGCCTGCCAGAGGGTGGCAAGTACCGTGGCGCTTTCGACGAAGGGCACGATGCTCTGCTTCTGCTGCTCATGCAGCTCGGCCAGCAGTGCCTTCAGGGCTTCCTGGTTCTCCTGGCGGGTGAGGTCCTGGGTGTAGGAGCCGTCGACCTTGATGAACTCGGCGTCCAGATGCTTGAGAGTGTTGAACGGGTTGAGCACGCAGCCGAACTGGGACAGCGCGATGCGACAGCCGAGCCCGGCCAACCCCTGCGCCAGCGCCTTGGCCGGCTTCAGGTAGGCCACGGCGTCGGCTTCGCCCAATTCGAAGGCCAGCGAATCGCCCGGCAGGCGCGACGCCTTGAGCACGACGCCCAGCCAGGCCAGCAGGCTGGCGTCCTGGATGCTGGCAGCCGACAGGTGCAGGAACAGCCGTGTGCGATGGCCCTTGGCCCGGTGTTCGGCCAGCAGCTTGATGGAGTTGAGGATGACCCAGCGATCGATCTTGGTGGCCAGGCCCGCCTCGCTGGCGACGCTGAGGAACTCGCTGGGCGGTACCTCCACGCCTTGCGGATCGAGCAGGCGCAGCAGCACTTCGTAGTGTTCGAAACTGTCGCCACGCAGGCTGATGATCGGCTGGAACAGCAGGCGGAAGCTGTTGTTCTCCAGGGCCTGCTTGAGCATGGCGATGATGTCGCCGCGGTTGGCGGCGGCGGCCAGCTCGTCGGCCGGGTTGTAGATTTTCAGCGCATTGCCATCGCTCAGGTCATCGGCGCAGCGGTGTGCGCGCTCGATGGCGTCCTGAGCCTTGGCGGTCTTTTCGTCGAGGCCGGCGACGCCAATGCTGAGGGTGGTCTGCACCGTGCGGCCGCCGACGTCGAGCAGATGGCCTTCGACCTTGCTCAGCAGCTTGCGCAGTTCGGGTTCGGCCTGCTGCGGAGTGAGGCCGGGCTGCAGCACGGTGAACACGTCGTCGGCGAAGCGTGCCAGCTGGCTGTCGCCGGAAAAGTGTCCGCGCAGCAGGGTGGCCAGTTGACTGAGCAGCTCGTCCGAGTCGGCCAGGCCGATGTCCGCCTGCAGCGCGGCGAAGCGGTCGACGCGAACATAGGCCAGGCTGGCGCTCTGTCCGGCGTTCACCGCGCGCTCGACGGCGGCATCCATCACTTCGAGGAAGCTGTTGCGGTTGAGCAGGCCGGTCACGGGGTCCTGACTGCTGATTTCGCGCAGCTTCTGCAGTTCGGCGCTGTCGTTCTCGGCACGGATCACGACCTGGATGCAGGGCTCGCCGTCGTAGGCCGCCGGCGAGAAGATCATCCGTGTCTTGAGCGTGTCGCCGTCGGCGCGCACGCCACCGCAGGCAAGCTCGGCGGCGCCTTCGAGGGTCTGGTAGTTCTTCAGGAACGTCTTGAAACGACTCTGGTCGGTGCCGGCGATCAGGTCGATCATCGGCATGCCTTCCAGATCCTCCACGTCGTCGTAGCCGAACAGCTCGAGGTAGGCACGGTTGGCGTAGATGTGCATGCCATCGTGCACATAGGCGATGGCATCCACCGAGCTGTCGAGCAGCAACTGGCAGCGCTTTTCGGCCTCGCGCAGCGCCACTTCCGCCGAGCGTCGTGCGCGACGCTCTTCCAGGTTGGCCAGCTCGCGGTTGGCCACCAGCAGGAGCCACTCATCCTCGCCCTGCGGCAGTGCATCCTGGGCGCCGAGCATCAACGCTTCGGTGATCGCTTCGGCATCGTTACCGGCAGTCAGCTGAATGATTGGGATGTCCTTGGCCTGCCGGCGAATGGCGCCAATCGCCTCGCTGGGGTCGAGGTTCTCGCTTTGCGGTGCATTGATCAGCAGGTCCCAGGTCTGCGTCAGGGCTTCGGCCAGGTCGTCGCTGGACGTCAGTCGATGCACCCGGGTCGCCTGTCCGGCATTGCGGAAAAGGCTGACCAGACGCTCGGCCTCGTTCTGCGAGTCTTCGAGAATCAGCAGGCGGATGGTTTTCTTTTGCAGGGCCATGGCAACAGCTTAAGTGCGCGCCGGTGCGGCGCGGGCAGGCAAGAATGCGAGAGTCGGCAATCTACAGCGACTTCCAGAGTGAGTCAAAATCTTCATCCCCGCCCGCCGTGTGGGTTTTCCAGCCTGTGACAGGTGTCTCTCGCTCCGGCGCCACCTGCCCGAGCGAGCGATATTCGAACTGGTTGTAGTTGCCGGTGCCGGTGCGCCGCCGATTGAGCACGGCGCGCTGTTCCTCGCCCTCACGCTTGATCAGGACCTTGTGGCCTTCCTGGAAGGGCAGGCGCGGTGCGATCAGCATGGCCGGTTGGGAAATCGCACCGATCTCCGGCAGCAGCAAGGCGCGCAGGTATTCGCTGCCCTGGTCGTCCTTGCGCAGCAGGCGCAACCCGCACGGCTGGGCCTGGGGCGCGATCAGCTCGACCCCCATCTGCGTGCTACCGCCGCGCACCTGGCGTATCCAGCGTACCGCGGCGATGCTCCAGCTCTGCGAGCTGCCCTCGCGCAGCCCCAGCAGCTCGCCGGTCTGCAGCTGGCCGGGCACTTCGCCTTCCCATGCCAGGCAGTAGCCGCCGGGGCTGTGGTCGACCAGCTGCACCTGATACAGGGGATGGTTTTCCGTCTCGCTCGGCCGCCTGGGTTGAGCGCTGGCGGGCGCGGCGGTTTTGGCGGCGGCGGCCGTGCGCGTCAGGTTCGGGCTGACGAATTCGATATGGTCATGGGTCGGCAGCAGCTCGACGGTACTGCTCTGCGCGTCGAAGGCATTCGCCCAGACATCCGCCGCGCCGTTATGCAGCTTGAACACCGCACGGTTGGAGGTGCCTTGCAGCTCCAGGACGTCGTTGAACGGGCGTTGGCCGGCCAGTTGATAGTGCAGCGCGGTCATGCCGATGCACAGGGTCAGGCTGCCTTGGGCAGGGATGCGCTGAAAGGTGCGTTCGGAAATTGCGCCCCAGGCGGAGCAGAGGTGCCGCAGCAGGTCATCGTCCAGCCCCGCCGCCGCGGGCAGGCGGGTCAGCTGGCGATTGTCCGGCGCCAGACGAAGATGCTCCTCGATGACTTCCACCAGTGGCTGGGTGCTGATACCGAGCAGGTTCTGCTGCTCTCGCTCGGGAAACAGCGAGCGGTAGCGCGGTGGCCCATCGACCAGCGGGGAAAACAGGAACAGGCTGCCGGCGGCACCGACCGCCTGGATCTGCGCCATGCCGCTCCACGCCTCCAGTGCGGCGGCGAGCTTGACGATACTCTGCTGACGCATCTGATTGCAGCGCGCACAGCCGAGCAGCAGGGATGCCAGATAGCTTTGTTCCGCGCTCAACCCCTTGGCATGACGGGCCAGCGGGTCGCGGATGAGCAGGCGCTCGGTGCCCTGTTCCACTGCCAGTTGGTAGAGCTGGTGCAGCTCCAGCCATAGCCCGGGTGCCGCTGGCCCGTAAAGCTGGGTCGAGCGGATCAGCAGTGCGCCAAGGCAGTGGATGGCCCGCTGCAGCGCGATGGACAGCAGCTGGTGACGCTCGCGATCGGGTTGCGAGACCACACGTATCACGATCAGCTTGTAGCCCACCGCCAAGTGGTTCTGCAACGCCTGGCAGAGCCCGGCGACCTTGCGCGGGCGCTCGCTGAGCACGATCGGCTGGTTGATGAAGTGTTTTTCCAGCTGGTTGCAGACGAAGTCGACATCCGGACGCAGCAGCTCGAGCAACTGCAGGCGGGTGTCGGAGGCGATGCGCAGTTGATTGAGCTCGATCAGCGCTTGATAGAGCTGGCGCGCGGTCTCGCCGATGTTGGCTTTCGGCAGGCCGGCGAGCCAGCCGGTCACACCGCGAACGCTGGCGTCACAGAAGGACAGGGTCTGCCGAGTCGGTGCGGGTGCGCGCAACAGCAGATGATGGCTCTGTCTATCCAAAACGGGCGGACTCCGCGGCGGCTCAGGGCATGGGTAATGTGAACTCTATCAATATCTGCCGGCAGGGGCAGGACTAAATGATGGCTCGATGATATTACCCGACATTCGGCAGCCGAGGGCTACCGAAATGTCGCGCCCCGCCTTTTACTGAAGCTCGATGGCCTCGCTCGCGGCTGCGGTGATCGCCGCCTGACCCAGCGACTCGCCCATGCACACCGGGCTCAGCGGGCCGAGCTGTTCGGCCCAGCGCACGCGGTCCGGCCCGAACAGCAGGATCACGGTGGAGCCCAGTTTGAAACGGCCCATCTCCGCGCCCTTTTCCAGGTGGATTGGCGCGCGAGCCGCTTCGTCGTAGCGGAAGGTCTTCAGGCTGCGCTTGGGCGGGGTCACCAGCCCGGCCCAGACGGTCTCGATGCTGGCAACGATCATCGCGCCCACCAGAACCATCGCCATGGGGCCGTGCTCGGTGTCGAACAGGCAGACGACCCGCTCGTTGCGCGCGAACAGCTCTGGCACGCCCTGCGCCGTGACGGTGTTGACCGAGAAGATCCGCCCCGGCACATAGACCATCTCCCGCAGCGTGCCGCTGACCGGCATATGCACGCGGTGGTAGTCCTTGGGCGATAGGTACACCGTGGCGAAGGCGCCGCCCATGAACGGTGCTGCACGCTCATGATCGCCGCCGAGCAGCTCCATGGCGCTGAAACTGTGGCCCTTGGCCTGGAAGATGCGGCCCTGCTCGATCTTGCCGAGCTGGCTGATGGCGCCGTCGCAGGGGTTGAGGATCGCGCCGGGCGTGCTGTCCAGCGGACGGGCGCCGTCCTTCAGGGCGCGGGTGAAGAAGGCGTTGAAATGTTCGTAGGCCGTCGGCTCCTCGATCTGCGCCTCGCGCATGTCGACCTGAAAATGCCGGACGAACCACTTGATGAACGTGTTCTTCACCCAGGGCAGGCGGCATTCGGCCAGGCAGCCGGCCAGGCGGGAAATCAGGTGATGCGGCAGCACATACTGGCTGATGACGAACAGGCGCTCTTTCATGTGTGTCCTTTTCATTGCTGCACCGGGGTGTCAGGCAGGTTGCCCCATTCGGCCCAGGAACCGGCATAGCCCTTGACGCGGGGATAGCCCAGCGCCTTGGCCAGCAGGTAGGTGAAGCCGGAGCGGTGGTGAGTCTGGCAGTGGGTGACGATTTCCTTGTCCGGAACGATGCCCAGTGCCAGCAGGCGCTCGGCGATGTCTTCGCGGATGCGCAACGCGCGGGCGGGGTCCATGGCGGCCGTCCACTCGAAATTGACCGCCCCGGGGATATGGCCTCCGCGGGCGGCGAAGAGCTTCTCGCCGCGGTATTCGGCCGGCGAGCGGGCGTCCCAGATCACCAGGTCGTCGGCGCCGAGGCGGCTCTCGATGTAGTGGCGGGTGGCGGTCGGGGCGTCGTCCACGACCAGGGGCGGTGTACCGGTCGCCGCTTCGGGTATCTCCCGGCTCAGCGGACGGGCTTCGTCCAGCCAGGCATGCAGCCCGCCGTTGAGATAGTGGTAGTGCCGGTGGCCGATCACGTCGAGCAACCAGATGAAGCGCCCGGCCCAGCCACCGCCTTCGTCGTCGTACACCACGTACACCGCATCGGGGCGATGGCCCAGCGCGCCGAACACCCGTTCCAGCTGCGCCTGTTCGGGCAGCAGGCCTGGTGCGGGCGGTCGGCCCAGTTGGGTCTGTTTGGGATCGACGAAGCGGGCGCCCGGCAGGTGGCCTTCGGCATAGCGGGCAGCACTGGTCAGGTCGACCAGGATCAGCTCGGGCGCATCGAGGCGGGTGGCCAGATCGGCGGGCTCGATCACCAGTGGCAGATTGGAAAAGGCGGACACGGCAGGCCTCGACTAGTCGTTGAAGGGGCGAAGTCTAGCGAAAAAGCTCAGCCCCCGCGCCTGCCGAACAGACTCAAAGCGCGCTCGATGCATTGTGATGTTTTAGCGAATGTTTGCACGCTGGCGTCGGACAGCGGCGCGCCGTTCTGATCGGCCACGACAAGCATCAATACCCGACCGTCGACGCCCAGGGATCGCAGTAGCAGGTGTTCGCCGGCGAACAGTGCCTTGAGGCCGCCGGGCAGCAGCGCGGAAAACTGTGCCATGTTGGCCGGCTGCAGACGCAGCTGGGCCGGTTTTTCCAGCAGGCGACGCACGACCTGGCTCTGCTCCGGTGCAAGCGTCAACCGTGCGGCATCGCCGGGCAGGCCGACGCATTGCTGGGCGACGAGGCGGTTCTGCTTGCGATCCACCAGCAATACCAGCGAGCGTTGCATGCCGGCGCTGGTCAGGGCCTGGCTGGCGGTGGCGGTCAGCTGCAGCACGTTGCTGAACGGGCTGGGTTCGGCAAGCAGGCGGCGGCAGTGTTCGCGCCATTCGGTCAGATCGGCCGTCGGTGCAGATGTGGCCGCGGGTACTTCGCGCAACACCTGGAAGCGGCTGCCACTCGGCCACAGCAACCCTTGGGCGGGGTGCCAGAGATCGGTCGCGCCGAAATCGCGGGCGCTGATGACCGCCTGCTGGTGCACCATCTGCTGCAATTCTCCCAGCGGTACCTGCAGATACAGCCCGGCCAGGCGTTGCCAGCGCAGGCTGTGGATGCCGCTCCAGCTGTGGTGCGCCGACAGCGCCAGGCCGTTGGCCAGTACGATGGTGTTGCTCGGCAGCGTCAGCCAGCGCCGCAATTCCGGATCGGCGTCGAGCATCTGCTGCTGGTGCAGCGGGTGCTCGTTGTCGTGGGCGATGTGCAGCGCCTTGATCAGCCTGCGCCGGTCGGCGCCCAGCAGGCGGTAGCCCTGAATGATCCAGTCCGGCAGGCGCCAGTGCTCGGCGAGTGCGAGGCACAGCTCCAGCAGGGAAACGCCGAGCAGTTCGCGCTCGACGCGGCTGGCCGGCTCGCCCTTGACCAGCACTCGCTGCTCCCAGGCGTCCAGCAGATGCGGATAGGCGCCGACCAGTGCCCAGGCCGGGGCGAGAAACAGCAGGCTGCCCCAGTGGATGTCCTGCCACAGCCGTGCGAGGCGGGCGGCGAACAGCCCGTTGGCCTGCTGGCTGGCATGCCGGCTGATCAGCACCACCTGACGCAGCGGCCGCGGCATGTCCTGGGCCTCCATCGCCGGTATGCGAGCCAGCAGCGCCTCGGCGCGTTGCAGGCCGATGCGGCTGAGCGCGACCTCGAGGCTTTCCGCTGGCTGGCCATCGCCGATGCCGCGATTGGCTTCTTGAATGAAGCGCAGCGCCAGCACCGGGCTGTCCTGAATCAGCTCGGCAATCTGCCGCATCGACTTGCTGGCGTCGCGCAGCGCCAGGCGCACCTTGCCATGAACGGCGGCGAAGGCGGGCAGGGGAGCGTCATCGAGTGCCTTGATCCAGGCAGGTAGCGTACGGGGCAGCGGGGGTGTGGTGGTCATGGCCGAACTAGCTTTTCATCGGGATGGCCTTTAGTCTGGCGCAAAAGTTCCGATAACCAGAACAATTCTTCCAACATTCCTTCTGCAAGGCCGTACGGCGGGGTTTTGCGGCAGTTGTTGCCGCAGTCCGAACGGCTCGTAATCAGGTTCCAGACGTACCTCCTATGGTCAAAATCATCGGCATCATCGTCGTGTTCGCCAGCGTGCTGGGCGGGTTCGTACTATCCGGCGGCAAGATCGGCGCGCTCATCCATCCCTTCGAGGTGATGATCATCGGCGGCGCGGCGCTGGGTGGCTTCCTGCAGGCCAACCCGGGCAGCACCACCATGATCGTCTTCAAGAAGTCGCTGAAGATGTTCAGCACGCGCTTCACCCACGCCTATTACCTGGAAGTGCTCAGCCTGCTCTACGCGATTCTGAACAAGAGCCGCCGTGAAGGCATGATGGCCATCGAGGCTGACCTCGAGGACCCGGCCGCGAGCCCGCTGTTCAGCAAGTACCCCGGCTTCCTGCAGGACGAGCGGATGACCGCCTTCACCTGCGATTATCTGCGCATCATGTCTTCCGGCAACATGGCGCCCCATGAGCTGGAAGGCCTGTTCGACATGGAGCTGACCAGCCTGAAGGAGGAACTCGATCATCCGGCCCACGCGGTCAGCAAGGTGGCCGACGGTCTGCCGGCGATGGGTATCGTCGCGGCGGTGCTGGGTATCGTGATCACCATGTCCATCCTCGCTGAGGCGGACAACGCGATGATCGGCTACAAGGTGGGGTCGGCGCTGGTGGGTACCTTCCTCGGTATTCTCGCCTCCTACGGCTTCTTCGGCCCGCTGGCGGCGGCGCTGGAGCACGATGCCAAGGAGGAGCTGAACGTATACGAATCCATCAAGGCGACCCTGGTGGCCTCGGCGTCCGGCATGCCGCCGAGCCTGGCCGTCGAGTTCGGCCGCAAGGTTCTCTATCCGGCGCACCGCCCGAGCTTCTCCGAGCTCGAGCAAGCCATGCGTGGCAGCTAAAGGTTCGCCATGGACAATACCCAACCGATCATCGTCAAGCGGGTCAAGAAGGTCGCTGGCGGTCATCACGGTGGCGCCTGGAAGATCGCCTTCGCCGACTTCGCCACGGCGATGATGGCGTTCTTCCTGGTGATGTGGCTGATGAGTTCGGCCACGCCGGAACAGAAGAAACTCATCTCCGGCTACTTTCAGGACCCCATCGGGTTCACCGAAAGCGCCAGCCCCCATGTCATCGATCTGGGCGGCACGCCGACGCCTTCGCCGGACCGCACCCTCAATCCCGAGCTGGAGCCTGCGCAGAGCGAGGCGCAGATCGACGCCCAGCAGGCCGAGACGTTCGCCGAGCAGATCGAGCGCGAGCGGCTGGAGTTGCTGCTGCAGGAACTGCAGAACAAGGTCGACGAGAACCCCGAACTGCAGAAGTTCAAGGACCAGATCCTCTTCGAGATCACCCAGGACGGCCTGCGCATCCAGATCATGGATGCCGAGAACCGACCGATGTTCGCCCTCGGCAGCGCCCAGCTACAGCCTTACTTCGAGGACATCCTGCTGGCGCTGGTGGACACCATCGCCGCGGTGCCGAACAAGATCAGCATCAGCGGGCACACCGACGCCAAGCCGTTTTCCGGGCGTGGTGACTTCGGCAACTGGGAGCTGTCGGCCAGCCGCGCCAACGCGGCTCGGCGAACGCTGGTGTACGGTGGCTATCCGGAAGAGCAGATCGCGCGGGTGGTCGGCTACGCATCCTCTGCGCTGTTCGATCGCAAGGACCCGTTCAATCCGGTGAACCGTCGCATCGATATCCTTGTGCTGACCAAGAAGGCGCAGCGCTCCATCGAGGGCGAGCAGCCCGATGCGTCGCAGAAGTCCGATGCGGGCGAGGCGGCTCAGCCGCCAGCAAGCGGCGGTGGCGGTGGCGCGCCGGCGCTCAATGAGCCGTTGCAGCCGCAACAGCTGCGCGAGCGGCTGAACATCTTCGAGGATGGCGTGCTGAAGTTCAGTGAACCCGGTGCGCGCTGAGCAGCCCGCTTATCAGTAGTCCGATTCCGGCAGGCTGCTGAGGATGTGCCGGTAACTGGCCATGCGTTGCGGCTGGATGCGGCCGTCTTCCAGCGCCTTGAGCAGTGCGCAGCCCGGTTCGCGATCATGCTTGCAATCGCGGAAGCGACAGTGGCCGAGCAGCTCCTGGAATTCGATGAAGCCCGCTTCCACATCGGCGCGGCTGACGTGGCCGAGGCCGAATTCGCGAATGCCGGGTGAGTCGATCAGCTCGCCGCCACCGGGGAAGTGGAACAGTCGCGCGGTGGTGGTCGTGTGCGTACCCTTGCCGGTCATTTCCGACAGCGCGCCGACACGGGTGTCCACGCCCGGCAACAGGCTGTTGACCAGCGACGACTTGCCCACCCCGGATTGCCCGACGAACACGCTGACATGGCCGTCCAGGCGCGCCTTCAGCTCATCCATGCCGGCGCCGCCATGGGCCGAGACCTCCAGCAGCGGATAATCCAGTTGGCGGTACACGTCCAGGAGCCGGTTCAGCGCCACCTCGTTGTGTTCGTCGATCAGGTCGGCCTTGTTCAGCAGCAGCAGCGGCGCGATGCCCGCGTGCTCGGCGGCGATGAGATAGCGGTCGATCAGGTTGGCGTGCGGCTCGGGGAGCGGGGCGAAGACAATGACGATCAGGTCGACATTGGCCGCCACGGGCTTGAGCTGACCGCGCATGTCCGGCCGGCACAGCTCCGAATGCCGCGGCAGCTGCGCGACGATGACGCCGATGCCCTGGTTGCCCGGGCGCCAGACCACGCGGTCGCCGGTGACCAGTGCCGGCAGGTTGGCCCGCAAGTGGCAGCGGAACACCTGCCCGCTGTGTTCGCCCTCCAGTGCCTCGACCTCGACCTGTACGCCGAAATGCGCGATGACCAGCCCGGTCTGTTCCGGGCCCAGGTCGCCGCCCTCCAGCTCCTCGAGGGCACGGCTCTCGCGACGCGCGGCACGGGCGGCGCGCTCTTCCTGGATCTTCTCGATGCGCCAGCTTTGCCGGCGGTTGAGTTGGCGTTTGGCCATGGGTTGGGGCTGTCTCGGAGTTTTGGTCGGCGAGTCTAGCATGCCGAACCCGGCGGGCTGCGGCCTGTATGGCGCGTCGGTAGGCGGCTAGACTGGGTGACCCTGGTTAGATGATTGCCGGCCATGTCCGCCACCACGCTCACTCGTTTGCCCGTCCTGCGCGCGCTGCTGGCCCAGCTGCTGGCGCTGCCGCTCGTCTGGCTGCTGTCGCTCGGCCTGGTCTGGGGCTTTGCCGTGCGCCCGGGACTGCTCCTCGCGGCGTTCGCGCAGGGCGCCCTGGCCGCACTGATCGGGGCGCGGCTCGGCCTGTCGGTCTGGTGGCTGCCGATCAACCTGCTGTTCGTGCCCGGTCTGCTGCTGTTCCGCGATCTGGACGTGCCGGCATGGGCGCCGCTGAGCGGATTTGCGCTGCTCTTGCTGCTCAACTGGAACGCTTTCGGCGAGCGGGTGCCGCTCTACCTGACCGGCTCGCAGACCGAGCGCCGGTTGCGCGCGCGGCTGGCGGTGTTGCCGACGGATTTTCGCCTCATCGATCTGGGCAGTGGGCTGGCCGGTACCCTGGTGCGGCTGGCGCGGGCATATCCGGCGGCGCGCTTCGTCGGGGTGGAAACCGCGCCGCTGACCTTCGCCCTGTCCTGGCTGCGCTGCCTGCCGCGGCGCAACTGCCAGGTCCACCCGCTCAGCCTGTGGCGCGTCGACCTCGGCGAATACGATGTCGTCTACTGTTTCCTGTCACCGGCACCCATGGCGGCGCTGTGGGAAAAGGCGCGGGCGGAAATGCGCCCCGGTGCGATGCTGATCAGCAACAGTTTCGCAGTGCCCGGCGTGGAACCGGCCGAGGTGCTGTCGATCGACGACTGGCGCGGTTCACGTTTGCTGATCTGGTACCCGGCCGGCCCGCCACCTGACGGCACCGGCACGAGCGGCTAAACTGCGCCGCACAGCCAAGGAGCCCCTCATGCAGAACCCGCAGAACCTGATCTGGATCGACCTGGAAATGACCGGTCTGGATCCGGACAACGACGTCATCATCGAGATGGCCACCATCGTCACCGACAGCCAGCTCAACGTGCTGGCCGAGGGACCGGTCATCGCCGTGCACCAGAGCGACGAAGTCCTCGCCCGCATGGATGAGTGGAACACTCGCCAGCACGGCGGTTCGGGGCTGACCCAGCGTGTGCGCGAGAGCCGGATTTCCACGGCGGAGGCCGAGCGCCTGACCCTGGAATTCCTTGAGCAGTGGGTGCCCAAGGGCAAGTCGCCGATCTGTGGCAACAGCATCTGCCAGGACCGTCGTTTCCTCTACCGGCAGATGCCGACGCTGGAAGCCTACTTCCACTACCGCAATCTGGATGTCTCGACGCTCAAGGAACTGGCAGCACGCTGGGCGCCGCAGATCATGGAAGGTTTCAAGAAGGGCGGTACCCACCTGGCGCTGGACGACATCCGCGACTCCATCGCCGAGCTGCGTCATTACCGCGAGCATTTCATCAAGGTCTGATAGAGCCGCTTCAGCGGCAAGCCACAAGCCGCAGAAAAAACCTGATGGGCGTAGCGTCGATGCGAGAAACGACATCCACGCTACGCCGCTTGCAGCTTCCCGCCTGTTATTTCCCCAACTTGCGCAGTTCGTCCGACTCGACGATGCGCACGCCATCGCCTTCCTCCAGCGCCAGGCGCCAGAGCGCCCGCGCCAGGGTGCAGGCTTCGATCCCGTGGTACTTGCCTGGCAAGAGTTGCGACAGCGGCGCGGCGATGCGTTCGCTCAGGCGCATTTCCAGACGCGGGCCGAGCAGTTGCGACGGGCGCGCGATGGTCAGCTGCGGCCAGTCCTGCTGCTGCAGCGCCGCTTCCATCTCGCCCTTGACCTTGAGGTAGAAGATCGAGCTGTCCGGGTTGGCGCCGAGCGAGCTGATCACCAGCAGATGGCGGGCCCCCATTTCCTTGGCGCGGCGGGCGAATGCCAGCACCAGGTCATGATCGATGGCGCGGAAGGCCTCCTGGCTGCCGGCCTGCTTGAGCGTGCTGCCCAGGCAGCAGAAGGCCGTGTCGATCGTGCCGCTCAGCGTCGGCAGCAGCGCCAGCAGCTCGCCGACCGGGTTTTCCAGGCGCTGATGCGCGGCCAGCGGCTTGCGCGTGGGCGCCAGCACGCGCTCGACGGTGGGTTCGTTGAGCAGTCGATCGAGCAGATGCTCGCCAGTGAGTCCGGTGGCGCCGGCAAGCAGAATGCGCTGTGGCGTCAAATACATGGTTGTGCTCCTGTGGCGATCATTGGGCGGCGCGCCGCTGCTGCAGTTCCTGCCAGCGCTGGACGACCGGTTCAGGTGCCCATAATTGCGGTTCCGATGCCTGATAGTCGTCGGCCTGCTCGCGTTCGGCAACCTTTGCCGAAGCGAGCGTGAAGGCCTGCACGATATCGTCGGTTTCCTGCAGGGCTTCGGCGAACAGCGCGCGGCCGAAGTAGGTGAAGTCGCTCTGTTCCGAGCAGCCGAAGGACACGCGGTCGGCGCGCGCGGCGGTCATGATCAGGGTCTGCTGGTTCTTCAGCGGCTCGATGAAGCCGCCGGAATAGCAGGCAGAGATCACCACCACCGCCTTGCGCCCGGCCAGCGGCGCGAGCAGTCCGGCAAGGTCGCGGGCAGGCAGATCGTCCAGGCTCAGGCGTGGCTGGCTCAGCACCAGTTCGTGTTCGGCCGAGCCGTGACTGGTGAAGTAGAGGAAGATCAGGTCTTCCTCGCCGCTGCGCTCGGCCAGGGCACGGATGGCACGTGCCAGGTTCTCCCGGGTCGCCAGTGGGCGGTCGGCCAGGTGGTCGCGATGGTTGACCAGGCTGAGCTGGCCGTGGGCATCGAAACGTTCGGCCAGCAGCCGTTGCACGTAGTCCGCTTCGCGCATGAACACGCTCTGGCGACCATCGCCGGCGAGCGTCAGCGTATAGAGTTCCGCCGCCGGCGTGGACAGCGGCAGGGCGTCGATGGCCTTGCCGAGCAGGTTGCCCTGCTCCAGCAAGGCGATTTCCAGCGGATCGGGCAGGGCACGGCCCTGTTCGTCGCGGACGCGTCGGTCGTTGCGCCAGGTGCCGCGCATTTCGCTGCCGTCGGCAGCGGTCAGCACGCCTTCACCGTCGAAGCGTCCGAGGCGAAAGCCGCCGGTATAGAAGCTGCCATCGGCGCGATCAAGGCGGCCCTGGCCGTGATAGCGCCAGCCGCGGAACTGGCCGACGTAGCGGCTGCCATCGCTGGCGATGTGGCTGCCGGTACCATTGAGCTCGCCACGGACGAAGGTGCCGCTCCAGAGGTTGCCGTCGAGATCCTCGTAGCGGCCCTGGCCATGGAACTGGTCATTCTCGAACTCGCCGCTGTAGCGCTCGCCCTGGCCGGTCACGTAGCTGCCGGCGCCGTTCAGGCTGCCGGCGCTGAAGTGGCCACTGAGCTCGCCGTCGGCGTCGCGGCGGATGCCCGGCCCCTCCGGCTGACCCTGGCTGAACTGGCCGCGATGGCTGAGGCCGTCGGCATAGTCCAGGCGGCCCATGCCGTGGTAGAGGTTGTTGCGAAACTCGCCTTCGTAGACGGTGCCGTCCTGGCTGAAGCGACCGTGACCGTGCATGCGGCCGGCATGGAATTCACCCTGATAGACGCCGCCTTCGGCGTAGCTGAAACGGCCGAGGCCGTCGAACAGACCGTGCTTGAACTCGCCCTCGTAGCGATCGCCGGTGGCGCCGTTCCAGGTGCCGAAGCCGTGCCATTGGCCGTCCTTGAACTCGCCGAAGTAGTAGCTGCCGTTCGGGTAGTCGATACGTCCGCTGCCCTGCAGCAGGCCGTCGACGATCTCCCCGCGGTAGCGGCCGCCGTCGGGCAGCACTGCATCGGCAGGGGTAAATGGCTCGCCCTCGCCGCAGGCGGTGAGCAGGCCGATCAACAGCAGGGGAACGAGGCGCAGCATGCGGGCATCCGCTCAGGCAGGAGGCCCGCAGTATGCCGCAAACCCAACGGCCTGCGACATCCGCGCAGGCGCGCTGCTCAGAGGATGCACAGGGCCAGCGTTTCGGCGATGTAGGCCGGTTTCTCCGAGCCTTCGATCTCCATCACTGCGCGGGCCTTGAGCAGCCACTGGCCGGGATTCTTCTCGTGGGCATCGATCAGCGTCAGCCCCAGCCGAACCCGCGAGCCAACGCGCACCGGCTGAATGAAACGCAGGCTGTCCAGGCCATAGTTGACCCCCATGCGCGTGCCCTCGGGCACGACCAGCAGGTCTCCGGAGAGCATCGGCAGCAGTGAGAGCGAGAGGAAACCGTGGGCGATGGTGCCGCCGAAGGGTGTCTGGGCGGCCTTCTCGGGGTCGACATGGATGAACTGGTGGTCGCCGGTACAGTCGGCGAACCGATCCACGCGCTGCTGATCGATGGTCAGCCATTCGGAATGGCCCAGTTCCTTGCCGATGTAGTCCTTGAGTTGCGCGACGGGTACCTGTGGCATGTGTCCTCCGGATTGTTCTTGTGATCCCGCATGGATGGCTGTAGGGAGCGGCACGCGCCGAAGCGCGTCCTGGCACCGGGCTAGATCAGCACGGCGCGCAGCCCTGGCAAACCAGCATCGGCAGCGCGAATGGGCCGTCATAGCGCAGCGCGGGCGCCTGTGCGCGTTGCCCCTTATACTGTCGCCATTTTGCGGGAGGCTCCCATGCTGCTCAGAGGCCTGACCTGGCTGGTCGCGTTCCAGCTGCTCGGCACCGTTCTCAACGTGTTGCTGCTGCCCATGCTGCCGGGACCCATCATCGGTATGGTGCTGCTGTTCGCCGGCCTGCTGGCGCGCGGCCGCGCCAGCGAATCGCTGCAGCTGGCGGCAAGCAGCCTGCTGCGCTATCTGCCATTGCTGCTGGTGCCGCCGGCAGTCGGCGTGATGGCTTATACCGAGGCGATTCTCGAGGACTTCTGGGCCATCGTCGGTGTGCTGGTGATTTCGTTGCTGATCTCGCTGGTGTTCACCGGCTGGCTGATGCAGGCACTGATCCGGCGCAAACAGCGCCGCCAGGAGGGCGCATGATGGAATTGCACTGGCACGCGGCCTGGCAGGCGCTCATCCATCATCCGCTGTTCGGCGTCGGCATCACCCTGACGGCATTCCAGCTGGCGTTCGCCGCCTACGAGAAGACCCGCTGGGTGTTCCTGCAGCCGGTGCTGGTATCGATGCTGCTTGTGGTCGGCATTCTGCTGCTGTGCGGCATCGACTATGCGGAGTACCGCATCAGCGCCCAGTGGCTGACGCTGCTTCTGGGGCCGGCCACCGTGGCCCTGGCCGTGCCGCTGTACCTGAACCTGCGGCGCATCCGCGAGTTGTTCGGACCGATCGTGATCACCCTGCTCGTCGCCGGTGTGTTCGCCACGGCGTTGGGTATGGCGCTGGCCTGGGCGTTCGGCGCGGACGAGATGATCCTGATGACCCTGGCGCCCAAGTCGGTGACCTCGCCGATCGCCATGCTGGTGGCCGAGCAGATCGGCGGCGTGGTGGCGCTGGCGGCGGTGTTCGTGATGATCACCGGCGTGCTCGGCGCGATTCTCGGTCCGGAACTGTTGCGCCGGTTTGGCGTTCAGCATCCTGCGGCCCGCGGCATTGCGCTGGGGCTGACCGCCCACGCCGTGGGCACCGCGCAGGCGCTGCAGGAAAGCGACGAATGCGGTGCCTTCGCGGCGCTGGCCATGAGCCTGATGGGGGTGATGACGGCGGTACTGCTGCCGCTGGCGGTCGCCCTGCTGCTGTGATGGAGTCCGCATGAAGTTGCCGTTGTTTCCGCTGGATACCGTGCTGTTCCCCGGTTGCATGCTTGATCTGCAGATATTCGAGGCGCGCTACCTCGACATGGTCAGCCAGTGCCTCAAGGCCGGCCACGGCTTCGGTGTCGTGCATATCCTCGACGGCAGTGAGGTCGGCGCGGCGCCGGCGTCCTTCGCGCGCGTCGGCTGCGAAGCGCTGATTCGCGACTGGCAGCAACTGCCCAATGGTCTGCTCGGCATCCGGGTCGAGGGTGGGCGCCGCTTCGATGTTCAGACCTTCGAGGTGCTGCGCGATCAGCTGACCGTCGCTCAGGTCGCCTGGCGCAACGAGGGCGATGCCCTGCCGCTGGCGGACGAACACGCCGACCTGCTGGTGCTGCTCGAGGCGCTCGGCCAGCACCCCATGGTGAAGACTCTGGGGCTCGGCGGCCCGGTGCGCGATCAGGCCGCGCTGGCCAGCCAGCTGGCCTATCTGCTGCCGTTCGAGGCCCGGCAGAAGGTCGAACTGCTTGGGCTGGACGACCCGGAGCTGCAACTGGCGCAGATTCAGAACCTGCTCGAGCAGCTGCAGGAAGGGGCGTAGCGGTGGAGCCGTCGTACTACTGATAGCGATACATCTGCATTGCCGTCGGTAGCGCCCAGACGCTGAACGCACCGAGCAGGCCCAGGCAGGCCGGCAGGATCAGCCACCACACCTTGGCCGGCAGCGCCGCCATCGGTGCGCGCCATTGCACCAGGGTCAGGCTGAGTGCGCAGATGCTCGCCGCGAGCAATGCACCGGCGGTGACGTCGGTCATCCAGTGCACCCCCAGGTAAACCCGCGAAAGCGCTATCGCCGTGGCCGGCAGGCTGGCCAGCACCAGCCAGGCCAGGCGCAGGCGCGGCGGCTGGTCGCGGCCGGCGAGTACGCCCAGGGTGAGAAAAAAGGCGAACGCGGCCGAACTGTGCCCGCTGGGAAAGCTGTAGCTGCTCAGCGGCTCCATCAGCACCTCCGGCCTGACACGGGCGAAGGAGGCCTTGAGTGCGCCGTTGGCCATGGCCGTGCCCAGCAAGGTAAGGATGGAAAAGATCGCGGCACGCCACTGGCGCAGGACCAGGAGCAGCACGCACAGCAATACGCCGGCCCAGAGCTGGGTCTGAAAGTCGCCCACGCGTGTGATCAGCACCATGACCCGATCGAGTGTGATGCTGCGTTCGCCCTGGATCACCGCAAGCAGCCCTTCGTCGAGCTCCTTGAGGTGCGGCCAGCCCAGAAACAGTCCGAGCAGGATCGCGATGCTCAGGCCGGTCGCCAGTGCAGTGACCCAGCGCAGCTGGCGCAGACTGCCGAAGGCAGTGGTGGCGATCAGCGTCAACAACGCGCCGACGACCACCGCCGCCTCGCTCCAGAAACCTTCCTCCAGCGGCAGGCGCATGGCGGCGCCAGCGCTCCAGCCGGGCAGCAGATAGGCCATCGACCAGCCGGCGGCGGCGCACAGGCTGACCAGCAGAAAACGCCCGAACGGCATGTCGAGCATGCCGGCGGTCATCGGCAGCATCGGCCGCAGCGGGCCGATGAAGCGACCGACCAGCAGGCTGGCAACGCCGTAGCGCTGGAAGTAATGCTCGGCACGTAGCAGCCACTCGGGATGGTCGCGCAGGCCGCGCAGGCTGCGGATGCCCTGGTGATAACGGCGGCCCAGGGCGTAGGACAGCAGGTCGCCGAGCAGCCCGCCGATGAAGCCCAGCACCAGGGTTTCGCCCAGGGTCAGCACGCCGTTGCCGGCCAGCACCGCGATGGCGAAGACCATCACCGTCCCCGGCACGATCAGCCCGACTACCGCCAGGCACTCCATGCAGGCGACGATCACGAGCGCCAGCCCCAGCCATTGAGGGTTGGCGGCCAGCCATTGGGTAAGGGTTTCGAGCCATTGGCCCATGCCGGTTTCCTTGAAGCAAGACCGCCTTTCGACCCGGCCAGAGGGCGCGGGGTTTCCTCGGCAAAGCATACTCGCCGGGACTGCCATGCGTACGCTGCCGTCGCGGCGGACGAATGCCGTGCGCCACCGCATGCCTTTCGCCCGGCGCCGCTGTGCGCGGGCGCGCAGCGTGGCTATAATCAGCCGCTTTCCCTTCAGTCAGGCCAGCTAGATCCATGACCGAGTCCATACTCGACTACATGACCCGCCTGGGCCGCGCCGCGCGCGAGGCCTCGCGGGTGCTCGCGCGCGCCAGCACGGCGCAGAAGAACCGCGCCTTGCAGGCCGCCGCCGCGGCGCTCGATGCCGCTCGCGACGAACTGGTGCGGGCCAATGAGCTGGACCTGGCCGGCGGTCGTGCCAATGGCCTGGACGCCGCCATGCTCGATCGCCTGGCGCTGACGCCAAAGGTGATCGACGGCATGATCGAGGGCCTGCGCCAGGTCGCCACGCTGCCTGATCCGATCGGCGCGATCCGCGACATGCGTTACATGCCATCCGGCATCCAGGTCGGCAAGATGCGGGTACCGCTGGGCGTGGTGGGCATCATCTACGAATCGCGGCCCAACGTGACCATCGACGCGGCCAGCCTGTGCCTGAAGTCGGGCAACGCGACCATCCTGCGCGGCGGCTCCGAGGCGATCCATTCCAATCAGGCGATTGCCCGCTGCATCCAGCTCGGCCTCGCCGAAGCCGGTCTGCCGGCTGCTGCCGTGCAGGTCGTGGATACCACCGACCGCGCCGCGGTCGGCGCGCTGATCAGCATGCCGGACTATGTCGACGTGATCGTGCCGCGTGGTGGCAAGGGCCTGATCGAGCGCATCAGCCGCGACGCCCGGGTTCCGGTGATCAAGCACCTGGACGGCATTTGCCACGTCTATGTCGACGTTGCGGCGGATGTGGACAAGGCCATTCGCATCGCCGACAACGCCAAGACCCAGCGCTTCGCGCCGTGCAACACCATGGAAACGCTGTTGGTGCACCAGGGCATCGCCGAGCAGGTGCTGCCGCCGCTGGCCGCCATCTACCGCGACAAGGGCGTCGAGCTGCGGGGCTGCCCGCGCACGCGCGCCCTGCTCGGCAACGAAGTGCTGGCGGCCAGCGAAGAGGACTGGTCCACCGAGTACAACGCGCCGATCCTGTCGATCCGCATGCTCGACTCGCTGGACGAGGCCATCGAACACATCAATCGTTACGGCTCGCAGCACACTGATGCGATCGTCACCGAGAACTTCACCGATGCCCGCCGCTTCCTCACCGAGGTGGATTCGGCGTCCGTGATGATCAATGCCTCGACCCGCTTCGCCGATGGGTTCGAGTACGGGCTGGGCGCGGAGATCGGCATCTCCACCGACAAACTGCACGCCCGCGGTCCGGTCGGCCTGGAAGGGCTGACCAGCGAGAAGTACGTGGTCTTCGGCGACGGTCACGTCCGTACCTGATGAATCACGCAGGCGGCGCCCGGCGCATCGGCATACTTGGTGGCACCTTCGATCCGGTGCACATCGGTCACCTGCGCGGCGCGCTGGAAGTGGCCGAGATGTTCGGGCTCGACGAGCTGCGGCTGATTCCCAATGCGCGGCCGCCGCACCGCGATACGCCCAACTGCTCGGCGCAGGATCGCCTGGCAATGGTCCGCCTGGCGGTGCAGGATCTGCCGCCGCTGTGCGTCGATGCCCGCGAGCTGGAGCGGGACAAGCCGTCCTACACCATCGATACGCTGATGTCGCTGCGCGCCGAACTGGCGGCAGATGACCAGTTGCTGCTGGTGGTGGGCTGGGATGCCTTCTGCGGGCTGCCGACCTGGCATCGCTGGGAGGAGCTGCTCGATTACTGCCACATCCTCGTGCTGCAGCGACCGGATGCCGGTAGCGAGGCACCGCAGGAACTGCGTGATCTGCTGGCCGCGCGCAGCGTGCCGGACCCGCAGGCGCTCAGCGGCGGCAGCGGACAGATCGCCTTCGTCTGGCAGACACCCTTGGAAGTGTCCGCCACGCAGATTCGCCAATTGCTGGCCAGCGGCAAGTCGGTCCGATTCCTGGTTCCCGATGCCGTACTGGCTTATATCAACGCGCACGGACTGTACCGGGCGTCGAACTGAGGTTGTTTTCACGTTATGCAAACTGAAGCTTTGGTCCAGCTGGCGGTCGCCGCCCTGGAAGATCTGAAAGGCCAGGACATCACCACCATTGATGTCCAGGGCAAGACCAGCGTCACCGACTACATGATCATCGCCAGCGGCAGCTCCAGCCGGCACGTCAAATCGCTGGCCGAGAACGTGCTGGAAAAGGCCAAGGAGCAGGGTGTACGCCCGCTCGGCAGCGAAGGGCTGGACGGCGGCGAGTGGGCGCTGCTCGACCTGGGCGATGTGGTCGTTCACGTGATGCAGGTGCCGACTCGCCAGTTCTACGACCTCGAGCGTCTGTGGCAGGGCGCCGAGCAGAGCCGCGCGCAGCACGCCCACGACCCGGAGTAAACCGTGCGGATCAAGCTGGTCGCGGTCGGCTCGAAGATGCCGCGCTGGGTCGAGGACGGCTGGCAGGAATACGTCAAGCGCCTGCCGTCCGAGCTGCCGCTGGAGCTGCACGAAATCCCGCTCAACACCCGTGGCAAGAACGCTGACGTGGCACGGTTGATTCGCCAGGAAGGCGAGGCCATGCTGGGCAAGGTCCAGCCGGGCGAGCGTATCGTCACGCTCGAGGTGCACGGCAAACCCTGGAGCACCGAGCAGCTGGCCGCGGAACTCGAACGCTGGCGGCTCGATGCTCGCAACGTCAACCTCATGGTGGGCGGCCCGGAAGGGCTGGCGCCTGAGGTCTGTGCACGCAGCGAGCAGCGCTGGTCGCTGTCGCCGCTGACCCTGCCGCACCCGCTGGTACGAATCCTGATCGGCGAACAGATCTATCGCGCCTGGACGTTGCTGTCCGGTCACCCCTATCACAAGTAGTACGCGAACGCCTTCGATATGCCGCAACCGATTCAGCTCAAGGATCATGAAAAGGACGCCGTGCTGGTGCGCCAACGCGTGATCGTGGGCCTCGTTTTCGTGCTGCTGCTGATCGGTGTGCTGGTGGCGCGCATGTACTACCTGCAGGTAGTGCAGTTCGAGCACCACTCGACGCTGTCGGAGAACAATCGCGTTCACGTGCAGCCGATCCCGCCCAACCGCGGGCTGATCTTCGACCGCCAGGGGCGGGTCATCGCCGACAACCGCCCGAGCTTCAGTCTGACCGTCACCCGCGAGCGCGCTGGCGACTGGCGGGTCGTGCTCGACGCGGTGGTGGAGATTCTGGAGCTGGGCGAGGAGGAGCGCGGGCTGTTCGAGAAGCGCGTGCTGCAGGGACGGCGGCCGTTCGAGCCGGTACCGATCATGTACGAGCTGTCCGAGGAACAGATCGCCCGTATCGCGGTGAACCAGTTCCGTCTGCCGGGCATCGAGGTGGCGGCGCAGCTGGTCCGTCATTATCCGCAGGGGCCGCATTTCGCCCATTCGGTAGGCTACGTCGGGCGGATCAACGAGCAGGAGGTCAAGCAGCTCGACCCGGTCAACTATGCCGGCACGCACCACATCGGCAAGACCGGCATCGAGAAGTTCTACGAGGACGAGCTGCACGGCCAGGTCGGCTATGAGGAGGTCGAGACCAACGCCCGCGGACGGGTCCTGCGGGTGCTCAAGCGGACCGATCCGATACCCGGCAAGGACATCACCCTGTCCCTCGATCTGGATCTGCAGGAAGCCGCCGAGGAGGCGCTGGGCGGGCGCCGTGGTGCGATCGTCGCGCTGCTGCCGGACACCGGCGAGGTGGTGGCGATGGTCAGCCAGCCAAGCTTCAACCCCAACCTGTTCGTCACCGGTATCAGCTTCAAGGACTATGGCGAACTGCGCGACTCCATCGACCGGCCGCTGTACAACCGCGTGCTGCGCGGGCTGTATCCGCCGGGCTCGACCATCAAGCCGATGATGGCCGTGGCCGGCCTCGATGCCGGGGTGATCACGCCCACCAGCCGAGTCTTCGACCCGGGCTTCTTCCAGCTGCCCAACGTGCAGCACAAGTACCGCAACTGGAATCGCAGCGGCGACGGCTGGGTCGATCTCGACCTGGCCATTGCCCGTTCCAACGACACCTATTTCTACGACATGGCGCACAAGCTGGGCGTCGATCGCATGTACGACTACATGACTCGCTTCGGTCTTGGCCAGCGCGTGTCGCTGGACATGTACGAGGAAACCGCCGGGCTGATGCCGTCGCGTGACTGGAAGCGGGCGCGTTATCGCCAGCCCTGGTATCCCGGCGAGACGGTCATTCTCGGCATCGGTCAGGGTTACATGCAGGCCACGCCACTGCAGCTGGCTCAGGCCACGGCGCTGATGGCGACCCGTGGCAAGTGGATTCGCCCACACCTGGCGCGCAGCATCGGTGGCGAGCCGCCGGTGGATCCGGAGCCGCTGCCGGATATCCAGCTGCGCGATCCGCGCTTCTGGGATTACGCGACCCACGGCATGGAGCAGGTACTGCACGGCGCCCGGGGTACGGCGCGGAAGGTCGGCGAAAGCTCGGTCTATCGCATCGCCGGCAAGAGCGGTACTGCGCAGGTCGTGGCGATCCGCCAGGGCGAGAAATACGACAGTGCCAAGCTGGCCGAGCGCCATCGCGACCATGCCCTGTTTGTTGCCTTTGCCCCGGTGCATGACCCGAAGATCGCGGTGGCGGTGATGGTGGAGAACGGCGAGTCCGGTTCCGGCGTCGCCGCACCGGTGGCCAAGCAGGTGATGGATGCCTGGCTGCTCGACGAGGAGGGTAAGCTCAAGGCCGAGTTCGCCCCGCCGCTGACTGCCGAAGGGAAGAAGCCATGAGCGGCAATTTTGACCGTACCCTGTCCCGCGAGGACGTGCTGCGCCGCCGCGCCAGCCTGTTGCAGCGCCTGCATATCGACGGGCTGTTGCTGGTGCTGCTGCTGGTGCTGGCCGCCGGCAGCCTGTTCATCCTCTATTCGGCCAGCGGCAAGAACTGGGATCTGGTCATCAAGCAGGCCACCTCCTTCGGACTCGGCCTCGGTGCCATGCTGGTGATCGCCCAGTTCGAGCCGCGGTTCATGGCGCGCTGGGTGCCGCTGGGCTACCTCGGCGTCGTGGCGTTGCTGGTCGCGGTCGAGGTGGCTGGACACACGGCGATGGGGGCGACGCGCTGGATCAACATCCCCGGCGTGATTCGTTTCCAGCCGTCGGAATTCATGAAGATCATCATGCCGATGACCATCGCCTGGTACCTGTCCTCGCGCAGCCTGCCGCCCAGCATCAAGCACACCGCGATCAGCCTGTCGCTGATCCTGGTGCCCTTCGTGCTGATCCTGAAACAGCCCGATCTGGGTACCGCGTTGCTGATCCTGGCCTCCGGCGCCTTTGTGCTGTTCATCGGCGGGTTGCGCTGGCGCTGGATCATCGGTGCGGTGACGGCGGTGGTGCCGATCGCCGTGGCAATGTGGTACTTCGTGTTGCGCGACTACCAGAAGCAGCGGGTGCTGACCTTCCTCGATCCGGAAAGCGATCCGCTGGGCACCGGCTGGAACATCATCCAGTCGAAGGCGGCGATCGGTTCGGGCGGGGTGTTCGGCAAGGGCTGGTTGGCCGGCACCCAGTCGCACCTGGATTTTTTGCCGGAAAGCCATACTGACTTTATCATCGCCGTGCTCGCCGAAGAGTTCGGTCTGGTCGGAGTCTGCCTGCTCCTGCTGGTGTATATCCTGCTGATCACCCGCGGCCTGGTGATCACGGTGCAGGCCCAGACGCTGTTCGGAAAACTGCTGGCCGGTGCGTTGACGATGACCTTCTTTGTTTACGTTTTCGTCAATATCGGTATGGTCAGTGGGCTGTTGCCGGTGGTGGGGGTGCCTTTGCCCTTCATCAGTTACGGTGGAACTTCATTGGTGACCCTGCTGTCAGGGTTCGGGGTTTTGATGTCGATCCACACCCATCGCAAGTGGATCGCGCAGGTTTGACGAGAGTGACTTTGTTGACTTCATTACGGCGGGGCTGGGTGGCACGGATGCTGGGTAGCGTAGGCTTGGCCGGCGCTGTGCTGGGGAGCGTGCCGCTGCAGGCCGCGGATTACACCGGCGCCAACGTGGACGAGTTCATCGCGGAGATGACCCGCGACTACGGTTTCGCCAGCGAACAGCTGCGTGATCTGTTCAAGCAGGCCGAGCGCAAGCAGGCCATTCTCGACGCCATTTCGCGGCCGGCCGAACGGGTCAAGCCGTGGAAGGAATATCGGCCGATCTTCCTCACCGACTCGCGCGTCGCCCAGGGTGTCGACTTCTGGCGCGAGAACGAGGCGGCGCTGTCCCGTGCCGAAGCCGAGTACGGCGTGCCGGCCGAAATCATCGTGGCGATCATCGGCGTGGAAACCTTCTATGGTCGCAACACCGGCAGCCATCGCGTGATCGACGCGTTGTCGACCCTGGGCTTCGACTACCCGCCGCGTCAGCCCTTCTTCCGCCAACAGCTCAAGGAATTCCTGCTGCTGACCCGCGAGGAGCAGGTCGACCCGCTGACTCTCAAGGGGTCCTACGCCGGGGCCATGGGCCTTCCGCAGTTCATGCCGAGCAGCTTCCGCGCCTATGCCGTGGACTTCGATGGTGACGGCCACATCGACATCTGGAACAACCCCACCGACGCCATCGGCAGCGCCGCGAGCTATTTCAAGCAGCATGGCTGGGCCGCCGGTGAACCTGTAGTGGCACGGGCGAAGGTCTCTGGCGAGCGCTTCGAGGAAGGCCTGACCGTCGGCCTCGAGTCGCAGAAGAACGCCGGAGAAATGCGCGCCCTTGGCTGGCAGTTCGACAAGTCGGTGGCAGACCAGACCGCCGTGACCGCTTTCCGCCTGGAAGGCGCCGAGGGCGACGAATACTGGCTGGGCTTGCCCAACTTCTATGTGATCACCCGCTATAACCGCAGCGTGATGTACGCCATGGCCGTACATCAGCTGTCCCAGCTGCTGGCTGACGCGCGAGGCGAACAATGAGCCCTCTCTGGACAAGACTGGTCGCCTTGGGCGTGACGGGAGCCCTGCTGGCAAGCTGCTCCTCGACGCCGGCGCCGAGCACCACGCCGAGCAAGAGCACCACCAGTAGCGGCCCTGGCGATTACGCGCGGCCGCACAAGGATGGCGCGCCCTGGTGGGACGTGGACGTCTCGCAGATCCCGGACGCCGTGCCGATGCCGCATTACGGACCGTACAAGGCCAACCCCTATACGGTGCTGGGCAAGACCTACTTCCCCATCAGCGATGGCCATCGTTACTCGGCCACCGGGACGGCATCCTGGTACGGCACCAAGTTCCACGGGCAGCCCACTGCCAATGGCGAGAAGTACGACCTCTACGGCATGAGCGCGGCGCACAAGACCCTGCCGCTGCCCACCTACGTCAAGGTCACCAACCTGGATAACGGACGCACCGTGACGTTGCGCGTCAACGACCGCGGCCCGTTCTATTCCGACCGGATCATCGACCTATCCTTCGCCGCGGCGAAGAAACTGGGGTTCGCCGAGACCGGCACGGCGCGGGTCAAGGTCGAGGGCATCGATCCGCAGCAGTGGTGGGCGGCGCAGGGGCGCCCCGTTCCGGCGATGATGGCGCAGCCGCAGATGGCGGCGAGCAAGCCGACCACCAGCATCGCCCAACCGATCGAACAGTACACCCCGCCGCCGCAGCAGCACGCTGCGGCGACGGTGCCGCTGGAAATCGACGCAAAAAAAAACGCTTCGCCCGCAGCCTCTGGCCTGTTTCTCCAGGTTGGCGCCTTCGCCAATCCGGATGCGGCACAGCTGCTCAAGGACAAGCTGAGCGGCGTGGTGTCTGCACCGGTGTTCATCAGCTCGGTGGTACACAACCAGCAGACCCTGCACCGGGTGCGGCTGGGGCCCATCGACACGCCGGATGAGGCCGTGCAGCTCGAGCAGAGCGTTCGCCTGGCCAACCTCGGGCAGCCGCGGCGGGTCGCGGCCGACTGAGCCTTTGCAATCCCTGCCTTGTTTTACCTGACTAACTTGAGATTCGGATGAACATCACCAGCCTCGTGCAACGCTTCATTGTCCTGACTCTGCTGGCGGTCGCTCCGACCGTCTGGGCGGCCCAGATCCTGCCGTCGGCTCCGCAGCTGGCGGCCAAGTCCTACATGCTGATGGACGCCGCCAGCGGCGAGGTGCTGGTCGAGCACAACGGCGACGAACGCCTGCCACCGGCCAGCCTGACCAAGCTGATGACCGCCTATATCGCCACCCTGGAGATCCAGAAAGGGCAGATCAGCGACAACGACATGGTCACCGTCAGCGAGAAGGCCTGGCGTACCGGCGGCTCGCGCATGTTCATCCAGGTCAACACCCAGGTTTCGGTGGATGACCTGCTGCACGGCATCATCATCCAGTCGGGCAACGACGCCAGTGTCGCGATGGCCGAGCACATCGCCGGCAGCGAAGAAGCCTTCGCCGACATGATGAACAGCACCGCCCAGCGCCTGGGGATGAGCAACACCCACTTCGTCAACGCCACCGGCCTGCCGCATCCGGAGCACTACTCCTCGGCCAATGACATGGCCAAGCTGGCGCGGGCGATCATCTACGAAGACCCTGCGCACTACGCGATCTATGCGCAGAAGGAATTCTTCTGGAACAACATCAAGCAGCCCAACCGCAACCTGCTGCTGTGGCGCGACAAGACCGTCGACGGCCTGAAGACCGGCCACACCGAAGAGGCCGGCTACTGCCTGGTGGCGTCCGCCGTGCGTGACAACATGCGTCTGATCTCCGTGGTGTTCGGTACCGACAGCGAGCAGGCCCGTGCCGCGGAGACCCAGAAGCTGCTGACCTACGGCTTCCGCTTCTTCGAGACCCGCACCTTCTACCAGAAAGGCACCGAGCTGGCCGAAGCCCAGGTCTGGAAGGGACAGCAGAGCAAGCTCAAGGCCGGTCTGGCTCAGGACCTGACCATGACTCTGCCACGCGGCCAAGTAGAGAAGCTGCAGGCTGTCATGAGCTTCAACGGCACGCTGACCGCGCCGATCCAGCAGGGCGACGTGATCGGCAAGGTCGAGGTCAAGCTGGACGACAAGGTCGTGCGCAGCACCGATCTGGTGGCGCTGGAAACCGTCGAAGAGGGTGGGCTGTTCCGCCGTTTTTGGGATAGCATTCGCCTGTTCTTCTACAGCCTGTTCAACTGACCACGCTCGAGTGCGCTCCGGCTGACCCTGCCGCGGCGCACGTGCGGATCACGAGTCCGTTACGCCATGACCAATAGCCAAGACGATATCGCTGCACCCAAGATCGACTTCCCCTGCGAGCGCTACCCGATCAAGGTGATCGGCGAGGCCGGCGAGGGGTTCCGCGAGGTGGTGATCGAAGTCATTCAGCGCCATGCGCCGGACTTCGACGAGACCACCGTGGTCACCCGTGACAGCCGCAACGGACGCTTCCTTTCGCTGCAGGTGCTGATCACCGCCACCGGTGTCGAGCAGCTGCAGGCCATCCATGTCGACCTGCGGGCCACCGGTCGTGTCCACATGGTGCTGTGATGACCCACGACGTGGGTGTGCGTGAGCTAGGGCTGATCGAGTATCGGGCTGCCTGGCAGGCCATGCAGCATTTCACCAATACGCGCGATGCCGACAGTGGCGACGAGATCTGGCTGCTGCAGCATCCGCCCGTATTCACACAAGGCCAGGCCGGCAAGGCCGAGCATCTGCTGTTTCCGGGCGAGATTCCGGTGGTGCAGGTGGACCGCGGCGGTCAGGTCACCTATCACGGGCCGGGTCAGCTGGTCGGCTACCTGTTGCTGGACGTACGTCGGCTCGGTATCGGCGTGCGTGAGCTGGTCAGCCGCATCGAGCGGAGTCTGATCGATCTGCTGGCCGGGTACGACGTCGAGGCTGTGGCCAAGCCCGATGCACCGGGCGTTTATGTCGGCGGCGCGAAGATCGCTTCCCTGGGCCTGCGCATTCGCAACGGCCGGTCCTTCCACGGCCTGGCGCTGAACGTGGACATGGATCTCGAACCTTTCCGGCGCATCAACCCCTGCGGTTATGCAGGGTTGCCCATGACCCAGTTGCGTGACCTGATCGGGCCGATCGACATCTCTGAAGTGGCCGATCGACTGCGTGATCATCTGGTCCGGCAGCTCGGATACGCGCAACAGAAGACCCTCGCGGGCGGAATCGAAGCTTATGAGTAGTGTAGAAACGGCAGGCAAGCGCCCGGCCAAGGTTGAGGCTGGCGTCAAACTGCGCGGTGCCGAGAAGGTCGCGCGGATTCCGGTGAAGATCATCCCCACCGATGAATTGCCGAAGAAGCCGGACTGGATTCGCGTGCGCATCCCGGTATCGCCGGAGGTGGACCAGATCAAGCAGACCCTGCGCAAGCACAAGCTGCACAGCGTCTGCGAGGAGGCCTCCTGCCCGAACCTGGGCGAGTGCTTCTCCAGCGGTACCGCCACCTTCATGATCATGGGCGACATCTGCACGCGCCGCTGCCCGTTCTGCGACGTCGGCCATGGCCGGCCGAACGCGCTGGACCCGGATGAGCCGAAGAACCTCGCCCAGGCTATCGCCGACATGCGCCTGAAGTACGTGGTCATCACGTCGGTGGACCGGGATGACCTGCGCGACGGCGGCGCCCAGCATTTCGCCGACTGCCTGCGTGAGATTCGCAAGCTGTCGCCGTCCATTCAGCTGGAGACCCTGGTGCCGGATTATCGCGGACGCATGGAAATCGCCCTGGATATCACCGCCACTGAGCCGCCGGATGTGTTCAACCACAACCTGGAAACCGTGCCGCGGTTGTACAAGTCCTCGCGCCCGGGGTCGGACTTCGAGTGGTCGCTGGATCTGCTGGAGAAGTTCAAGCAGCGCGTGCCGGGCGTGCCAACCAAGTCGGGGCTGATGCTCGGCCTTGGCGAGACTGACGAGGAAGTCATCGAGGTCATGCAGCGCATGCGCGAGCACGACATCGACATGCTGACCCTCGGTCAGTATCTGCAGCCGTCGCGCAACCATCTGCCGGTGCAGCGTTTCGTGCACCCGGACACCTTCGCCTGGTTCGCCGAGGAAGGCATGAAGATGGGCTTCAAGAACGTCGCCTCGGGCCCGCTGGTGCGCTCCTCGTACCACGCCGACCAGCAGGCTCATGGCGCCAAGCACGACTGATCGGACCCGGCGGTCCGGTCGTTCCAAGGAAAGCCGCGCAGGCGTCGAATCGCCTCCGCGGCTTTTTTGTTGCCCGCGTGGCGGAATCCGTTCGGTTTGCCAGCGAAGCGTTGGCAAGAAAATTGCGGCATTACGCCGCATTAGACTTTGGTCTATAGTGGCGCTCGTTTACACCATGAGGCCAACCGAGGGCCACTGCAGATGAACGAACCCCAGTTGAAGGACTTGCTTGACGATCTGGATGCCGCAAAGGTCGAGTGCGACGCGATGAGCCGCCTGGTCGTGACGCGTCTGGCCAAGCAGCGTATTCCGTACCGTGCGATGTTGGGGCAGGTCGAGCTGGACGGTAAGGTGGTTGCGCCACACTTCTGGGTCGAAGCCGATGGCTGCGTCATCGACTACCGTGCTCGCCAGCGGCTGGGCGGCGACCAGCGGGTCCCCCATGGCGTCGTACCGCGCGAAGCGGTCAAGGCCCATTACCAGGGGCAGCAGGTGGTGATCGATCCGCTTCCCGATTACCTCTATGAAGTCGCGATCAAGCACTGAGGCCGTCTGGCACTCACGTAGAGGCTGAACGCAAAAAAAAAGCCCCGGCATAACCTGCCGGGGCTTTTTTCGTTGGCTGAGGTTAGTCAGGGCTGAGCGCGCAGGCGGCCGAGCAGTTCCTGGGTGGGATGACCGTCGGCGGGCCAGCCGAGGCGCTGCTGGAAGCCGCGGATGGCCTTGCGCGTATTGGCACCGATGATGCCGTCCGGGGTGCCGGGGTCGAAGCCCTGAGCGACAAGGCGCTCCTGCAGCTCCAGGCGCTCCGAACGGCTGAGCGGCTGCTCGCCACGCGGCCAACTACCCGCCACCTGGCCCTTGCCCTGGAAGCTCTCGGACAGCAGCCCGATGGCCAGCGCGTAGGCCGAGGAGTTGTTGTAACGCAGGATCGCGCGGAAATTGTCCATGATCAGGAATGCCGGACCGCGGTGTCCGGCTGGCAGCAGCAGGCTGGCATTGGCTTCGTCTCGTCCGCCGGGCAGGCCGCGCAGGCCGAGGCGGCGCCATTCCGCCAGTGGCTTGCGGATCTCGTTGTCGGCCAGGGCGTAGTCGAAGCCGCTGGGCAGCTGCACCTCGAAGCCCCAAGGCTGACCTTGCTTCCAGCCAGAGGCCTGCAGGTAGTGTGCGGCGGACGCCAGGGCATCGGCCGAGCTGTTCCAGATGTCGCGCTTGCCGTCACCGTCGAAGTCCACCGCATGGGTGTTGTAGGTGGTCGGGATGAACTGCGTCTGACCCATGGCGCCAGCCCAGGAACCGCGCATCTGCTGCGGTGACACGTCGCCGTGCTGGAGGATCTCCAACGCCGCGATCAGCTGGCTCTTGGCAAAGGCGGGGCGGCGCCCTTCATGGGCGAGAGTGGCCAGCGAGCGGATCACCGACTTGTCGCCCATGATCTGGCCGAAACTGCTCTCAAGGCCCCAGACGGCGACCAGGGTTTCGCGATCGACGCCGTAGCGTGCCTCGATGCGGTCCAGGGTTGCGGCGTGCTCGTTCAACAGGCGCTGTCCGCTGCGGACCCGCTGGGGCGAAATCGCGCTTTCCAGATATTGCCAGATCGGGCGCGTGAACTCAGGCTGGCTGCGATCGGCTTCGATCACCGCCGGATCGGGCTGCACCCCGGCGAAGGCGCGCTCGAACGTGGTGGCGGAAATGCCCGCTGCCAGGGCTTCTGCACGGAACTGCTCGCGCCACTGGCTGAAGCTGAGATGCGTGGCTTCTGCTGGCGCGTCGACGACGGCATTGTCGCTACGCTGACCGGAGGGGGCGGCCGCGTTGCCGACAAGAGAAGACTGCGCGAGGGGTTCGGCGGCACAGGCGACCACCAGGCTCATCGCCGAGGCGGCGACCAGCGTTCGCAGCAGCAGAACGGGAACGAAGGTGTAATACATGCACCACTCTCGAAAGGTGTCGTCGGCCGCTGACATTATCACGCTTTCGGGGTGTTGGGTTTTCAGGCCGTCAGAAGGACCGAAGCCTCCCAGTTGGTGGACTGGGAGGCTTCGCGGCGGTAGCTGCCTTTGCCTTTCTTGGGCGTTTCCTGGCGCTGGCGGAACAGCGGTTGCGCGACCAGCCGTTTGGCCTTGTTCGGCCGCTTCTTGCGTGTGCTCATGATGTATCCCTCAGGTAGCCCGGCATCGGGCGAGGGCATCATAGGGCTTGTACAAAAAATGTCCAGCAGGCGGCGATGTCAGTCCGCGCCCAGCCGGCGGCCGCTCAGCTGCAGGCAGATATTGGCCAGCCCGATCCAGGGGTCGCCTTCGGCCTGGCCCTTGATCTGCTCGTCGATGCGCTGTGCAGCCATCAGCAAGCGGCTCCAGCCTGCGGCGTCGTGCCGTTGCAGTGCCTTGGAGACCAGCGGGCGTCGTTTGTCCCAGACCGGTGGGCGAGCCTGGCTGAAGGCGCGATCGAGCGGAACGCCCTGGCCGTACTGCTGGGAGATGTTGGCCAACAGGCGCAGCTCGCGCGCCAATGCCCAGAGGATCACTGGTGCCTCCACGCCCTCGCCGCGCAAGCCCTCGAGCATGTGCAGCGCATGAGCGGCCTGCCCCTGGAGCGCCGCGTCGATGAGGCCGAAGACGTCGTAGCGGGCGCTGTCGGCGACGGCGGCTTGCACGGTATCGGCGCTGATTTGGCCGGCGTCGGCCAGCAGTTTCAGCTTCTCGATTTCCTGGGCGGCGGCGAGCAGATTGCCTTCGACTCTCGCGGCGATCAGCTCGACGGCTTCCTGGTCAGCGGACAGGCCGACCTGGGCCAATCGCTGGCGGATCCATTGCGGTAGCTGCGCGGCATCCACCGGCCAGATCTGCAGGAACTGCACGTCCTTGCCTTCGATCAGCGCCTTGGCCCACTTGGTCTTCTGCGTACTGCCGTCGAGCTTGGGCAGGCTGATCAACAGCACCGTGTCGTCGGCCGGGCGCGCCAGGTAGTCCAGTAGCGCCGCGGCGCCCTTGTCCCCTGGCTTGCCGTTGGGAATGCGCAACTCGATCAGGCGTTTTTCCGCGAACAGCGACAGGCTGGCGCCAGCCTCGATGAGCTGGCCCCAGTCGAAGCCGGTCTCGACATGAAAGACCTGGCGCTCACTGAACCCCTGTGCGCGAGTAGCCGCGCGAATCGCATCGCAGGCTTCCTGGCACAGCAGATGCTCGTCGCCACAGACCACGTAGACGGGCGCGAGACTGCCTTGCAGGTGCTTGCCGAGTTGGGCGGGGGAGAGCTTCATGGGCAGAAGACGGGGGCGCTACGGCCCCGTGCAGGCTCAGCGGACGGGTAGCTGGATGGGCGACTGCTGCGGTTGCGCGTCCTGGGCGCGGCGGGCGGCTTCGACGGCCTCCGCCTCGGCGCGTGCCTTGGCTTCGGCTTCCTGCTGCAGGCGGTCGAGCTGTGACGGCGTGATGCGCTGGATACGCAGGGCGAGCTGCTGCAGCAGTTCGCGGCGCATTTCCTGGCGCAGCTGGTCGCCTTCCTGGGACGAGCCGATCAGGTTGTTGCTGTCGTGCACGTAGACCTTCTGCACCTCGATGCTGTCTTCGAGCAACAGCAGGTTCTGCGGACCGCGGAATTCGTAATCGAGTGTGCTGGTCAGCTCGTACTCGGCGCTGCGTGCCGAGCTGGTGTAGCTCGCGGTGCGCTGGCGGGTCTGCTCGCGGGCCAGATTGAGGCTGTACTTCGCGCTGGGGGTCACCCGCACGCCATTGCTCTGCAGCAGGCTCTCGAGCTGCTGGACCGTCTCGCCATAGCTGTTGCGGGCCTGCAGATCGATTTCCTTGAGACCGAACTCCACATCACCGGTGCCGCGCAGCTGGAAACCGCAGGCGCTCAGCAGCAATGTCAGACCCAGCACCACCAGATTCCGTTTGTTCATCTTGTTATCCCCTTGCAGGCCCGGCGCAGGCGCCGGGACCGAATCAGTTAGCGACGATGTTGACCAGCTTGCCCGGCACCACGATGACCTTGCGGATGGTCAGGCCTTCGGTGAAGCGCAGTACGTTCTCGTTGCCGCGCGCGGCGGTCTCCACCTCTTCCCGGCTGGCGCTGGCCGGCACTTCGATCTGGCCGCGCAGCTTGCCGTTGACCTGTACCACGAGGGTCAGGCTGTCCTGCACCAGGGCGGCCTCGTCGACCTTGGGCCACTGCGCGTCGATGATCGCGCCCGGCTTGCCCAGCTGCTGCCAGAGTTCGTGGCAGATATGCGGGGTGATCGGGGCCAGCAGCAGGGCGACGGTTTCCAGGCCTTCCTGCAGCAGGGCGCGGTCCTGTTCCCCGGCGGTCGGCGCTTTCTCCAGCACGTTCATCAGCGTCATGACCTGAGCAATGGCGGTGTTGAACTTGTGGTGCTGGCCGACATCGGTGCTGGCCTGCTTGATCGCCAGATGAATCGCGCGGCGCACGGCCTTCTGCTCATCGTTAAGTGCGGCCACATCGAGCGCGCCCGGAAGTCCGGCGCTGACATGCGCGTGGGCCAGGCGCCAGACGCGGCGCAGGAAGCGGCTGGCGCCCTCGACGCCGGAGTCGGACCATTCCAGGCTCATGTCCGGCGGCGAGGCGAACATCATGAACAGACGGCAGGTGTCGGCGCCGTAGGCATCGATCATCGCCTGCGGGTCGACGCCGTTGTTCTTCGACTTGGACATCTTCTCGGTGCCGCCGATTTCCACCGGCAGGCCGTCGGTCTTGAGCCTGGCGCCGATGACCTTGGCCTTGGCGTCACGCTCGACCTCGACGTCGGCCGGGTTGAACCAGTCCTTGCCGCCGTTTTCCAGGGTGCGGTAGTAGGTCTCGGCAACCACCATGCCCTGGGTCAGCAGATTCTTGAACGGCTCATTCGATGACACCAAACCTTCGTCGCGCATCAGCTTGTGGAAGAAGCGCGCGTACAACAGGTGCAGGATGGCGTGTTCGATGCCGCCGATGTACTGATCCACCGGCAGCCAGTGGTTGGCGGCCTGCGGGTCGACCATGCCGCCCTCGTAGTGCGGGCTGGCGTAGCGGGCGAAGTACCAGGAGCTTTCCACGAAGGTGTCCATGGTGTCGGTTTCGCGCTTGGCCGGTGCGCCGCATTTCGGGCAGCTGCACTCGTAGAACTCGGGCATCTTCGCCAGCGGCGAACCGGCGCCGTCCGGCACCACGTCTTCGGGCAGCACCACCGGCAACTGGTCTTCCGGCACCGGCACATCGCCGCAGCTATCGCAGTGGATGATCGGGATCGGGCAGCCCCAGTAGCGCTGGCGGCTGATACCCCAGTCGCGCAGGCGGAACTGGGTCT
>OGCL01000121.1_pt1 | contig 88817 bp, 72 predicted proteins | sample 1570041 | NCBI WGS metagenome assembly OGCL01 (sample SAMN06266162, study PRJEB24511) | hot springs metagenome | isolation source: Hot spring water | place: South Africa: Limpopo | collected 2015-06-22
CGCAAGCCAAAACGAAGTTTCGGCGAAGGCTCACATCGTTGAGGCCGATGTGAAGCGAAGCGGCCGGAGCCAACACCATGCAACACAGCAGATGGCCCACCGCAGCAGTATTTCAACGGCCTGTTTGGGAAACGCTGAATAAATGACTGCGCGGGCGAATCGTTGCGTCGCGCAGTGTTGGCTTTGGCAAGCCTGCCTTTCGGCAAGCTTGCCTTGGCATCGCAACGGCGAGCCTACACCGCGACTGCGTTGTCGCTCACTCGCCTATCGACTTGATGTGTCTTCGGTTGCTGCGCTCCGCGCGCTTAGCGCTTTGTCCCGCTCGCTGCTTTCTTCAGCGTCTGCTTGGATCGCTTTCCTCAGCGATCAGTCGGCATAGACCTTGGCGGCTTGGATGATCGGTCCCCACTTGGCGATCTCACTCGTCAGCAAGGCCCTGGCACCGGCGGAAGTCTGCCGCTCTGCCGGCATGATTTCGGCACCAAGTTCCTTCATTTTGGAGGCGAAGGCAGCGTCCTTGATGGCCGCTTGCAGTGCAGCCTCCAGACGGGAGACGATCGCGGCTGGCGTGCCCTTGGGCGCGTACAGGATGTGCCACACGCCGACCTCGAAGCCTGGGAGTTCACTTGCGAGCGGAGGAAGATCCGGGAAGTTGGCGAGCTTTCCCTTGCTGGTGACCGCGTAGGCCTTGACGCGCCCGCCCTTGATCTGACCCGTCGTGTTGGTGGTCTGGTCGCACATGACGTCGACCTGCCCGCCGAGCAACGCCGTCATCGCAGGCCCCGTCCCTTGGAACGGCACCGTGGTCATGTCGGTCTTGAGTGCACTTTGCAGCAATAGGCCGCAGAGATGGGATGCGGATCCGATGCCGGCGTTCGCAAGGTTGACCTTGTCCTTGTTGGCTTTCAGGTAGCTGACCAGTTCCTTGAGATTGGCCGGCTGAAGTCCCGGTTTGGCGATCAGCGTCATCGGGACGTCGACCACCGCGCCGATCGGGATCAGATCCTCGGTCGGCTTGAAGTCGAGCCTGCGGTAGAGCGCGGGCGCCGTCGACATGCCGATGTGGTGGAACAGCAGGGTGTAGCCGTCACCGGCGGCGCGGGCCGCCTTTCCGGCGCCAATGGTCCCGCCGGCCCCGCCCACGTTCTCGACTACCACGCTGCCTTTGAGCTGCGTACCAAGCGCCTGGCTCAGGGTGCGCGCAACCACGTCGGTCGGGCCGCCTGCCGCGAACGGAACGATGATCGTCACCGGCTTGTCGGGGTAGGCGGTGGCAGTGCCGATGGCCAGTGCCGACGCCACGGCGGCAAATGTGCGCCACGAATTCTTCAGCATGTCATTTCTCCATGAAGCGTTGTTGGATGGCAGTCGCGTGACCGCGCGCCGTACGGACGTGCACGGCATTTGCCGACGTCTGCGCTCTACGATGGCCGATTGTAGGTAGGCTTGCTGTCGCCTTCCGTCAGGGCTTGCCCCCGTCGCCCGCGCCCTGCGATTCGGGGGCCACCTCCCGCCGCGCCTCGCAGGGCTCCCAACGGAGCGAGAGGCCGGCATCGCACCGATAGCGCGGATCGACGGCCAGTCCCGCGACCGCGATGACCTGGTCGCCGTCGCAGACGACGGGCCAGTCCGCGCGCTGCCAGACGGGGATGCCATGCGCTTCAAAGATTTTCTTGAGCATCACTCGACCCGAGCGTTCACTGAGTCGCAGCCGGTCGCCCGACTGTCGGGTGCGCACCCGCCAGCCCTCGCCATCGCTGGCGGGGCGTCGAAGCGCCACCGTCGCGCACCCGGAGATCAGATCCGCACGTAGCTCGCCTGCGGCCGTCGACCATCGGCCCGGGCCTTGCAGGGTCGCGGGCAAAGCGTCCGCACGATCAGCGCACGACACCGGCGCGGTCCGGATGATTTTGGCCTCGCCACGATGTACCCTGATCTCCCACCCGTCCAGCCCCGTCGAGGCTACGCTGGTGCGTCGAGATGCGTCCGGTCCGCCAACTTGCAAGCGAACGTGGTTCGCGCGGGCTTGCGCAGCCTGCATCAGCTGTCGCTCCCAGTCGATCGTCGCAGCCCGCCGCGGGGCGTCGATGCCGTGGCGTTCGATCCAGCGCCGCAAGGCGAGACGGCGCCGCAGCGGCGACAGGGCAGCCCAGCCGATCAGAGAGAGCTGCGAGCCTTCGCCAATCAGAGCGAGGTCGGCGTCGGCCAGCGCGGCCAGCAGTTCCACTGCCTCTGCCTGTTCGCGCGCCGCGCTCGCCAGCCGGTCGCGTGCATCGGGAAAGGCTTCGAGCAGCGCGGGCCAGATGCGCGTGCGCACACGGGCACGGGCATGACGTGGATCGCGATTGCTCGGATCTTCTGCCCAGGGCAGGCGACGCGCGCGTGCATAGGCGGCGATCGCCGGACGTGCAACGGACAGCAACGGCCGTTCGAGGCGACGCGGGCGCCCGTCCGGGCCGATCAGAACGCGTGTCGCAGGCATGCCGGCGAGGCCGCGCGGCGTACCCCCGCGCAGAAGCTGAAGCAAGACGGTCTCGGCCTGGTCGTCGGCATGATGGGCGAGCGCGACGACCTCGACCGGCAGACCGGCAAGGGAGGCGTAGCGGGCACGACGTGCCGCCGCCTCGATGCCGGCGGGATCGTCGCGGTCAACGCTTACACGCTCCGTGGTGAAGGCGATACCACGACCGGCGCAGAATTCGCGGACCTGCTCGCACCAATGGTCCGCCTCCGGCAGCAATCCGTGATGAACGTGATGCGCAACGAGTTGCAGATCCGTTCGCCGTTTCGGCACGACGCGGGCGAGGGCATCGAGCAGCGCGATCGAATCCAGCCCGCCCGAGCAGCCAACCGCGATGCGTTCGCCTTCGCTGAGCGTGTCGAGCCAGCGGGCGACCGCAGCGAGGACGGGGTCGTCCGTCTCAGCCTTCGGCGTAGGCCCCATGGCGGGCCAGACGTTCGCGGCGCTGCTTCAACCGCTCGGCAGGCGAGTATGAGCCGACGCGTTCGAGCTCGGCCTTGAGTGCCTGGCGAAGGTTGTTCATCGCACCGACCGGGTCGCGATGGGCGCCGCCCGGGGGTTCCGGGACGACCGCATCGATCAGTCCGAGCGCATGCAGCTTCCGCGCGGTGATGCCGAGACTCTCTGCAGCCTCGGCAGCGCGTTCGGCACTCTTCCAGAGAATCGACGCGCAGCCTTCCGGCGAGATGACGGAGTAGGTGGCGTACTGCAGCATCAGGGTCACATCGCCGACAGCAAGCGCGAGCGCGCCGCCGGAGCCGCCTTCACCGATCACCGTGACGATGATCGGCACCTTGAATTGCGCCATCTCGAAGAGATTGCGGCCGATGGCCTCCGACTGGCCGCGTTCCTCCGCGCCGACGCCAGGGTAAGCGCCCGGCGTGTCGATGAAGGTAAAGATCGGCAGTCCGAACTTATCGGCGAGACGCATCAGACGCAAGGCTTTGCGGTAGCCCTCAGGCCGTGGCATGCCCCAGTTGCGCAACACCTTTTCTTTGGTGTCGCGCCCCTTCTGATGACCGATCACCACACAGTTGCGTCCCTCGAAGCGGGCCAAGCCGCCTACGATCGCCGGGTCGTCGGCGTAGGCGCGGTCACCATGCAGTTCGCAGAAGTCGGTGAACAGTCCGCTCACATAGTCGAGCGTGTAAGGGCGCTGCGGATGGCGTGCCACCTGCGCGATCTGCCACGGCGTGAGCTTGGCGTAGATCGACTTGTTCAGATCCTGGAGCTTTTTCGTGAGCTTCTGGATCTCGTCGTGAACGTCGAGCTGGTCGACGCCGTTGTGCAGTTCCGCCAGTTCGTCGATCTTCGTCTGCAGTTCCGCCAGCGGCTGCTCGAAGTCGAGGTAGGTCTGTTTGGCCATGGCGGCGGATTGTAGGGGCGGTGGCCGCCATCCTCATGGCGCGTCGGGGACGCGGGTCACCGACGCCGGGCGGGCTGCGTGCGGGCTGATCGGCTGCATGCTGTTGAGAAACGTAACGAGGATGGCCGGATGCAAGGCACTCGCAGTGGGGCGCGGTGATTCGCCCGCACAGCGACTCGTTCAGCGTTTCCCTAACGGCGCGATGCGGGCGATCAGCATCAGTACCCCCGCGAGGATCATCATCCATGGCAGGATCAGCCGTAGCGGCCAGCCGCGTTCGAAGTAGCCATACCAGCACAGCCCGAACGCCATTAGCAGTGGCGCCACGACGATCGTGCGGCGGTTGAGGCCGTCGAGCACGAGCACCGCGACCCCCGCAAATGCGAAGGCGGCCCCGATCAGCGCGTCGCGTTCCGGAAGCCAACCGTAGTTCCAGGCCAGCAGCAGGAGGCCGCCGATGATCAGCAGTATGGGTGTGGTTGCATCGTGTTGCATGGGCGTGCATTGTCCGCGAATGCCGCTGCAGCCGAACGGCCCCATGACGGCGCCAGGTCACAACGATGACTGCTCACCAAGCCTGCCTGCCTAGAATTCGTGCGGGTTTGACGACTCAGAGCGCAGACGGTGAGGGATGGAGCAATCCAGCGGATTTGCGTTGGCGGGCGGCCGTGATTCGGCAGGGGATGATCGGCGGCGGGTGCTCAAGGCGCTCGGCGGTGGTTTGCCGCTGCTCGGTCTGGGCGGCCCAGCCGGCCGAGGCATTGCGGCCACGGATGAGCGGCGCCGCGACGATGCCGTCCGTCGCCTGGCAAGCGAGCCGCGCGCCCGCGGTCGCGCTTCGTTCGCCAAATGCTTGCCACATGACGATCGCGGCGATGTGCCGGAGTCCGTGCTGGCAGCTTTCGAGGAAGCAACCGTATCGATGCGTGCGGAGGACTGGGAACGCTTGCCGACGCCTGGCGTGATCCGGCTCGCCAATCCGTGGGCAGGTTACCTCTGGGATTCGCCTCTCCATCACGATCCGCTCGCCAGCCGTGTCGAACCCTTGCCGCCCTTTCCCGCCATCGACTCGGAGGAACTGGCCGCCCAAATGCTCGAGGTGTACTGGGCCGCGCTGCTGCGCGATGTGCCTTTCGCCGAGTTCGACCGCTCGGCTCTGGTGGCGGCGGCGGTCGCCGAGTTGCGCCGCACGCGACGTTTTGCCGACGTCACGCCACAAAGCCTGCTGCGCGGGCCGATCCCGCGTGCCTGGCAGGGTCGCTATCTCTCGCAGCTGCTGTGGATGCCGATTCCCTACGGTGCGCAACTGATCTGGCAGTCGTATCGGGTCCCGTTCCGCGGCGTCGATTTCATGACGAGCTGGGAAGAGTACCTTGCCGTCATTCGCGGCGAGTGGCCGCCCGGCATCAAGCGCCTGTATGCCGAGCAGCTCTACCTGCGCAGCGGCCGCGATCTCGCCTGCTACACGCAGATGGATCTCGCCACCCAGGCCTTCATCAACGCGGCTGCGATCCTTGCCAACAATCAGCATGGCCGGCGCGACAACCTCGCGGCCAGTAATCCCTACAAAACGAGTCCCTCGATGGAGGGCTTCGTCACCTTTGGCTCGGCCTATGCGATCAACCACATGGGCACGATCTCCGACTGCGCGTTGCGAGCGACCTGGCATGAGAAATGGATGCGTCACCGCGCGCTTCGGCCCGAGGAGTATGGCGCTCTTGTCGAGCGCGCGCGCCGTGGCGAACCGATGCCGATCGCGCGTTCGCTGCTCGACAGCGAGGCGGTCCGACGCACGGTTGCGCGGCAGGGTAACGCGCTTCTGTCACAGGTGTTCCCGGAGGGCTGCCCGACGCATCCGGCATATCCGGCCGGTCATGCGGCGATCGCCGGCGCCTGCGTGACTGTGCTGAAGGCGCTATTCGACGAGGCGCAGCCGATCCGCTTCCCGATCCAGCCGGGCCGCGACGGCCGCGACTGGGAAGAGCTCGATCGTGACCAGCCCACACCGACCGTCGGCAGCGAACTCGACAAGCTGGCCATGAACATCGCCTTCGGTCGCAACTTCGCGGGCGTGCATTACTGGGCTGATTCGTGGTGGGGGCTGGTCCTCGGCGAGCGTGTGGCGATTGCCTGGCTGCGTGAACAGGCGCGCACCAGCATCGAGCACACGATGGGCCGCTTTGCCGCCTTCACCTTCACTGCCTTCGACGGCCGTCCCGTTCGCATCAGCGCGGCTTCGTAGAATCGGCACGATGGAGCACAAGGGCAACGGCGGCGCGGCAGTGATCGGGGTCGTGATGGGTTCGTCTTCCGACTGGGAGGTGATGAAGCATGCCGTCGAAATGCTGAAGCGCTTTGACGTCCCGTGCGAAGTCAAGGTGGTATCGGCCCACCGAACGCCCGATGACATGTTCGCCTATGCCTCCGCAGCGGCGGATCGCGGCCTGAAGACCATCATCGCCGGGGCCGGAGGCGCGGCGCATCTGCCCGGCATGATTGCCGCCAAGACCATTCTTCCAGTGCTCGGCGTACCCATCCCGTCGAAGTACCTACGCGGGGAAGACTCGTTACTGTCGATCGTGCAGATGCCGAAAGGCATCCCGGTGGCCACCTTCGCGATCGGTGAGGCCGGCGCGGCGAACGCTGCTCTCTTCGCTGTGGCAATGCTCGGCATCTCCAACAAGGGATGCGCGCAGATGCTCGATTCGTTCCGTGACGAGCAGACCGCCATGGCCCGCGCCATGATCGTGCCGCCGGTGATCGCTGACTCGCAGTGACCGATACGGGATCGTCCCTGCCGCCCGGCGCATGGCTTGGCTGTCTCGGCGGCGGTCAGCTCGGTCGCATGTTCGTCCATGCGGCACAGCGCCTCGGCTATCACGTACTCGTTCTCGACCCGGACGCCGAGGGACCGGCGGCGCAGGCCGCGGACGCCGTTCTGGTTGCGGCTCACGATGATGCAGATGCGCTCGACCGGCTGGCACGCCGGGCCGCAGCCGTCACCACGGAATTCGAGAACGTGCCTGCCGTCGCGCTCGAGAGGTTGGCCGAGAAAGTGTGCGTGCGACCGGGCGCACAGGCCGTGCGTATCGCTCAGGACCGTCGTCTGGAGAAGCGTTTCCTGCGATCGGCCGGGGCGCCGATCGTGGATTTCGCCGTCATCGAAACCGAGGCCGACCTGGCGGCGATCGACCCGGCGCTGCTGCCGGGCGTCCTGAAGACGGCCTCGCTCGGCTACGACGGCAAAGGACAGGCGCGGGTGGTCGATGGCGTCGCGCTACGTGCGGCCTGGGAGCGTTTGCGCCGGGTGCCGTGCGTGCTGGAGGCCTGGGTCGCTTACGACAGCGAAGCCTCCGTGCTGCTGGCGCGCGCGGGTGATGGCGCGATGGTGACGTGGCCGGTGCAGCAGAACACGCACCGAAACGGCATTCTGGCCCGGACCCGCGTGCCGGCCGAGCTCGCGCCCACCGTCGCTGCCGAGGCGCAGAGCATTGCCCGAGGCATCGCCGAGGCGCTCGACTACGTCGGTGTTTTGTGTGTCGAGATGTTCGTTGCCGGCGATCGGGTCCTTGTCAATGAGTTGGCGCCGCGTCCGCACAACAGCGGCCACTACACCATCGAGGCGGCTGTCACCTCACAGTTCGAGCAGCAGGTGCGTGTGCTGGCCGGTCTACCGCTGGGACCGACCGAGATCAGGCGGCCGGCGGTCATGGTCAACCTGCTGGGGGATGTCTGGTTCGACGCGCCGGAACCGATGTGTCCCGCGTGGCGGGATCTGCTCGCTTTGCCGGATGTCCATTTGCATCTGTACGGAAAGGCCGAGCCACGACGTCGGCGCAAGATGGGGCACGTGACCTGTCTCGGGGATACGCTTGCGGCGGCTGATGCTCTGGCTGATCGGGTGGAGGCGGTGCTGCGGATTTGGCACGAATCCGCTTGATATGTCCCGGTCACTGCGCTCCGTGCGCCTTGCATCTGGCCATCCTCGCTACGTTTTTAACAGCCTGCTACCTGGTGGCATTCGGCCGCATGCCGATGGAAACTAGCCTGGCGCGGCCGCCTCCAGCCTGAGCACGACATCGTCTTGGGTGTTCTGTCACGAGGTAGTGAAGCCGGTCGACTTCGACACGGACGTCCTGGTCGACATGCGCAGCGTCGTGGTCGCGATCCTTCCGGGCTGAGCTGTAATTGGCGAGGCGATGCCTTGATCGGGTCGTCGCCAGTCCGGACTTGAGTGTTGCCGACATGCTGGTGACCGCGCGGCACTGAGGTCATTCCGAAAGCGGCATGTCAGGCGCGACCCGAGATCCGTGCGATGTAACGTCCGACCTCATCTTCTGTCTGCGGACCTCCGCCATCCAGGAAGCCCTGAAAGGCATCGCAGCGCAGGCTTCGAAGCGCCACAAGCTGGGTTTCGCGCTCAACGCCTTCTGCAACCACCTCGAGATTGAGTCGGCGTGCCATGGAGAGGATGGCGCTGCAAATCACGTGATCGTCATCGTCGGGGCGGTCGATTCCGTCGATGAAGGTTCGGTCGATTTTCAACTGATCGACACGCAGCCGCCGCAACAGCGCGAGCGATGAGTAGCCGACGCCGAAATCATCGATGGCCAGACGCGCGCCAATTGAACGCAGCATCTCCGCCTGAGCTTGGGCGGTACTTGCCTGCTCAAGCAGTACGCTCTCGGTGATTTCGACGATCAGAGCATCGCCCGAGATGCCATGCGCTTCGAGCGTGACGCTGAGGTCATCGAAGAACTCAGGACGCGTCAGTTCCGTGGTGGAAACATTGAGAGCGAGTTTCAACGACGGCGCCACGGTTGCCCGCAGACGCGCAAGCGCGCCAATGGCGCGTTGGCGCGCCCACCGGCCGATCGCGGGCATCTGCCCGGTTTCCTCGGCGAGCGGGACAAACTGTTGCGGCGATACCTCGCCCAGGAGGGGAGAGCGCCAGCGAAGGAGCGCCTCGACCGCTAAGACCTCACCGGTCTGTGACTGCCTGACGGGCTGGAATCTGAGCGATAACTCTTCGCGCTCGATGGAAGCGCGCAGAGCGCTCTCCATGCGCAGCTTGTCTCGAGCCTCCTTCTGCATGTGTGTGGTGTAGAAGCGAAAAACGCCGCGGCCCTCGTTCTTGGCGCGATAAAGCGCCGTGTCTGCGGCGGCGAGCAGGGCTCCTGCGTCCTTGCCGTCGTCTGGATAGACGGCGATTCCAATACTGGCGCCAATCGCAACGTCGATCCCGGAGCGCGCGCGCCACGGCATCGATATACGTTCGATCAGCTTTGTCGCCAGGGCCTTCAAATCATGGGGCTCGGTCTCGGCGCCGATGCACAGCGCGAACTCGTCTCCGCCCAGGCGGGCCACGAAGCTGCGTTCATCGAGCAGCTTGCGTATACGGAAGGCGACCTCGGCCAGCAAACGGTCGCCGATCAAATGCCCAAGGCCATCGTTGACGGACTTGAATCCGTCAAGATCGATCAGCATCACGGCGAAGCGCTTTCCAGTGGTGCGGCCGGAGCGCAACCTCGCCGTCACGTCCTCGTGCCATGCACGCCGATTGCGCAGTCCGGTCAATGGGTCGTGCGTGGCCTGGTAACTCAGGCGCTTGGACTGACGTTCAAGAGCGAGGCTTGCCGACCGCTGGGCATCCCAAGCTGTCAACACACCGCAAAAGTGCGGCGTTCCATCGACTCCATCCCGTACCAGCTGGCCGCGGCCGTGGTACCAGTGGTGGCGCCCGTCGAACGCCAGCAAGCGGTAGGTTTCGTCGAAGGTTATGCCCTCGCGGATGGCCGCCTGTACGGAAGCCAGCACGCGTTGCCGGTCATCGGCATGCAGGCGCTCGCGAAACAGGAAGTCGCGATAGAAGTCCCGCCCTTTGTAACGGAGCAAGTCGATGAAGCTCTGCGAGTACTCGACCATGTCGCTCTGCAGGTTCCAGTCCCAGACCCCGGCTTGGCTTGCCTCGAGAGCAACGCGAAGCAGTCGTTCGTTGCGTGCCAGTACGGCGTTCGAGAAGTCCGCTTGACCCGCATTGAATGCAATGGCCAGATAGATCGCGGATGAACCGGGTTTCGGTGGTTCGAGCCGACGAATGGCGACCCTGAGCAACAGCGAGCGATTGCTTGCATCCAAATAGCGCACGTCGGCGCGATAGCTTCGGATCTGCTGGCGTCGCAGACGATCGTAGCGCTGGATTGCTCCCTCGCGATCATCTTCGTGGACGCGCTCGAGATAGGGTGTGCCAACGAGGTCGACTCCGGGTGGTGTCAAGACCATCCGCGCCTGCTCGTTGACCCAGACGAAGCGGGCGTCGTCGTCGAGCGCGTAAGCGATGATCGGTAGGTGATCAAGCGCCTCTTGCCATGTGAGCTGGGAGGCAGTGTTTACATCGGGCGTCTGCACGATGTCTGGCGCGGTCCGCAGGATGCCTATTCCAGGCCGCGCGCAAGCGTCAACAGCGTGCCCGTGGCCGGTTTGAGTGCGGTGCTAAGGCAACGCTGAAGACAGCAGTGAGTGGGATGAAGCGCAAGGCGAACGGAGCGCAGCGACCGAGACATATCAAGCAGATAGGCGAGGGAGCGACAACTCAGCTGCGGCGTAGGCCCACCTTGGCTTCGCCAAGGTTGAGCCTGCCAAATGGCAGGCGCGCCGAAACCAACACCGCGCAACGCAGCAATTGGCCCGCGCAGAAATTTATCCAGCGTTTCCCTAAGAAACGTCTGCTGGGAAGTATAGAAGACCACGCGCACCGGTAAGCGCCGGAACTTCGCAACAGACCAGGCTGAGCTGGGTTCGCCGATGAACAACCGCCATCTGCAGTCAACGCGGTCAGACATTGAACAGAAAGTGGATCACGTCGCCGTCGTGGACGACATAGTCCTTGCCTTCCGCCCGCATCTTGCCTGCCTCGCGTGCGCCGACCTCGCCGCGACAGCGGATGAAGTCTTCGAATGCAATCGTGTTGGCGCGGATGAAGCCGCGCTCGAAGTCGGTGTGGATGACGCCGGCAGCCTGCGGCGCGGTGGCACCCTTTCGGATGGTCCATGCGCGCACTTCCTTTTCGCCAGCGGTGAAGTAGGTTTGTAGTCCGAGCAGTTCATAACCTGCACGAATCACACGGTTGAGCCCGGGTTCGTTGAGGCCGAGATCGGCAAGGAAGACCATCTTGTCGGCCTCATCCATGTCGGCGATTTCCGCCTCCATGTTGGCGCATACGGCAACGACCGGGGCCTTTTCCCGCCCCGCATGTGCGAGCACCGCTTGATAGTGCGGATTCTGGGCGAGGTCATGGGCGTCGGTCACGTTGGCCACGTACATCGTTGGTTTGGCGGTGATCAGCGCGAGCGGCCTTAGGACGGACTGTTCTTCGGGGTAGAACTCGATCGAGCGGACGGGTCGGCCCTCGTTGAGCGCCGAGTGGCATTTTTCGAGCACGGCCATCAGCCGTTGCGCGTCCTTGTCGCCGCCAGCCTTTGCGAGTTTGCCGTACTTGGCCATCTGCTTCTCGACGCTTGTCAGGTCGGCGAGGGCGAGTTCGGTGTTGATCACTTCGATGTCATCCACCGGTGACACACGCCCGGCGACATGGACGACGTTGTCGTCGTCGAAGCAGCGGACGACGTGGGCGATGGCATCACAGTTGCGGATGTTGGCCAGGAACTGGTTGCCGAGCCCTTCGCCTTGGGAGGCGCCCTTGACCAGTCCGGCGATATCGACGAATTCGACGGTGGCCGGAATGACCTTCTGTGGCCGTACGATCTCCGCCAGTTGCGTCAGCCGGGGGTCAGGCACTTCGACGATGCCCGTATTCGGTTCGATCGTGCAGAAAGGGTAGTTCTCGGCAGCGATGCCAGCTTTGGTGAGGGCGTTGAACAGGGTGGATTTGCCGACGTTGGGCAGACCCACGATGCCGCATTGCAGAGCCATGGTGAAATCTCTTCCGGAGCAAACCCGACATTATCGTGACACCGTGAACGTCCTCTACCTGCACGGCTTTCGCTCCTCCCCGCAATCGACCAAGGCCACGATGTTGCGCCAGTCCTTTGCGGAAGCCGGGGCATGCTTCGTCTGCCCGCAGTTGCCAGCGAGTCCGCAGGCTGCCGTTGCCCTCGCCGAGTCGCTGATCGCCGAACGCGGCGATCCAGCACGCGATTGGGCCTTGATCGGCTCCTCGCTCGGCGGCTACTACGCGACCTGGCTTGCAGAGCGCTGCGGCGCGCGCACCGTGTTGCTGAATCCGGCCATTCGTCCCGCCGACGACCTGCGGCCCTACCTCGGGGCGGTCACGGCGTGGCATTCGGGCGAAACGTTCCTCTGGCGGGACGCCTACCTCGACGAATTGCGTGCGCTGGCGCCGGGCGTTCTGGCGAAACCGGAGCGCTATCTGCTGATTGCCGCCAAGGGCGACGAGGTGATCGACTGGCGGGACATGGTGACACATTACGCTGGGGCGCATCAGATCGTGCTGGAGGGCAGCGATCATGCGCTCAGTGACTTTGCGGCGCTGATTCCGGCAGTGATTGACTTCTGCCTCGACGGGCGTTTCGACGGATCGTTCAAGCCGGCAGACGCGCGAGCGTGACGCGTGGCAGCCCGGCGAGATCGGTCGTGGTTGCGATGGCGGTCAGGCCGGCCGCCGCGAAGATCGCGCCGACCGCCTCTGCCTGATCGTGTGCATGTTCGACCAGCAGATGGCCGCCCGGCCTGAGATGCGTCGCGGTGGCCGCGGCCAGGATGCGATAGGCGGTCAGGCCATCGGCGCGATCGGTCAGCGCCAGCCAGGGTTCAAACCGCAGGTCACCCTGAAACAGATGCGGGTCGCCGCCGCGTACATACGGCGGATTGCTGACGATCAGGTCAAAGCGCATCGCCGCCGGAACCTCAGATAGCCAGTTGCTGCGGATGAAACGCATACGGCCGGCGCCGAGTGCATCGGCATTGCGCCGCGCGAGGGCGAGGGCATCCTCCGAAACGTCGACCGCCACCACTTCGGCGGCCGGCCGCTCGAGCGCCAGTGTGATGGCGATGCAGCCCGTGCCGGTGCCAACGTCGAGCAACGTGGGCGCCGCTTGTCCCGGAACGGCGGGCGGCAGCAACGCAAGCACCTGCTCGACCAGATGCTCGGTTTCCGGGCGGGGGATCAGCGCCGCCGGCGAACATAGGAAGTCGCGTCCGTAGAACTCGCGTCGGCCGAGGATGTAGGCGACCGGTTCGCCGGCGCGGCGGCGTGCCACGGCGGTTTCGAAGGCCATGCGCTCGGCCGGCGTCAGCGTGTGATCATCGTGGGCGAGCAGCCAGGCGGATGCGCGTGCAGGCGCGGGGTGACCGACAGCGTGCGCGAGCAGGAGCTGTCGTTCGAGCCGTGGCAGAGCAGGCTCGGCGAGTGCGTCGGCGATGCGCATGAGGATTGAGCGACCTATGCCGCCGTGCAAGCTCCGTCGGCGATCATCCTCGCAACCGCTGCGCGCGCAGCCTCGGGGAAGTCCGGGCCGGCCGAGGCGTAGAGCACCGACCGCGAGGCGTTGATGATCAGTCCGGCGCCATCGCGACCGCGCCCCAGCGCGACCGCTGCGGCCAGATCGCCGCCCTGTGCGCCAACGCCAGGAACCAGCAGCGGCATGTCTCCGACCACGGCCCGCACCTGGCCGACGGTCCTCGGCACGGTGGCGCCGACGACGAGGCCGAGGTTGCCGTGCGCGTTCCACGCTCCGGCAGCCATTCGCGCGACGCGCAGATAGAGCGGTTCGCCGTCGACCAGGCACTCCTGCAGATCGGCGCCCCCGGCGTTCGAGGTCCGGCAGAGCAGGAACGTGCCGCGATCGGCGTATTCGGCAAAGGGTGCGATCGAGTCGCCACCGAGATAGGGATTGACGGTCACCGCATCGGCACCATAGCGCTCGAATGCCTCGCGCGCATAAAACGTTGCGGTGGAGCCGACATCGCCGCGTTTGGCATCCAGAATGACCGGGATATGCGGATAGGTGCTCTTGACGTAATCGATCGTCATGGCGAGCTGATCCTCCGCCCCGACCGCCGCATAGTGTGCGAACTGCGGCTTGTAGGCGCAGACCAGATCATGCGTGGCGTCGATGATCGCTCGATTGAACGCGGCGATCGCTCCGCCCCGGCCGGCGACGACCGGCGGCAGTCGTGACAGCTCGGGATCGAGGCCAACGCAGACCAGTGAACGTGTGCGTCGCCACTGCGCGTGCAGTTTGTCGATGAAAGTGCTCATGCCGCCATCGCCTCGAGATTGGCCATCTGTTCGGCCTGGTACTCGGCACGCAGCGCATCGACGATCTCGCCCAGATCACCGTCCATGATGGCATCCAGGCGGTAGAGCGTCAGGTTGATGCGATGGTCGGTCATCCGACCCTGCGGGAAGTTGTAGGTGCGGATGCGCTCGCTGCGGTCACCGGAGCCGACGAGCGATCGCCGAAGGCCGGCCTCGCGCGCATGCGCCGCTTCGCGTTCGCGTTCCAGAAGCCGCGCTGCCAAGACCTCCATGGCGCGCGCCTTGTTCGCATGTTGCGAGCGGCCGTCCTGGCATTCGACCACGAGTCCGGTTGGCAGATGCGTGATGCGAACGGCCGAATCGGTCTTGTTGACATGCTGTCCGCCCGCGCCGGAGGCGCGAAAGGTGTCGATCTTGAGGTCGGCCGGGTTGATCGTCACGTCGCGCACTGGGTCGGCCTCGGGCAGGACGGCCACGGTGCAGGCACTGGTATGGATGCGACCCTGCGACTCCGTCGCCGGAACGCGCTGTACCCTGTGCGTGCCGGATTCGAAGCGCAGCCGCGAGTAGGCGCCGTGGCCGCCGATGCGGGCAATGACTTCCCTGTAGCCGCCGAGCTCGCTTTCATTCGCCGAGACGACTTCCACCTGCCAGCCCTGACGCTCGGCGAAGCGTGCGTACATGCGGAACAGATCGCCGGCGAACAGCGCTGACTCGTCGCCGCCGGTGCCGGCACGAATTTCGAGGAAGATGTTGCGTTCGTCATTCGGATCCCGCGGCAGAAGCGCAAGCGTCAGTTCATGGTCGAGCCGTTCGAGGTCGGCTCGCGCATGCTCGATCTCCTCCTGCGCCATCGCCTTCATCTCTGCGTCGGCCAGCATCTCCTCCGCCGCCATGAGGTCGGCGGCGCGGGCGCAAAACGCCTTGTAGAGCTCGGCCACCGGTTCGAGATCGCTGCGCTCCTTTGCGAGCGCCCGGTAGCGGTCCATGTCCTCGACAACCGTGGGATCGGCCAGAAGGCTTTCCACCTCGACCAGGCGGCGGTCGATCTGTTCGAGTTTCTGGCGGAAACTTTCCTTCATTGGTTCGGACTGGAGTGCCGCGATGCGCGGTGCCTGTGGGCAACGCTACGAAGCCCGCGTGATCGCAGCGCGGTCGGCATGCGGCGGCAGCGTTCCAAAGCGCCCGATTTTAGGCTTTTGCCAGCGCGAGCCCCGTGCCCACCCAGCGGGCGAGGAGTGTCTCGCGATCGAAGTTCGGGTCAGCCTCGATGGCGGCGCGGCGGTTGCGCGCCAGCTCCAGCAGATCGAGGTCGCTTTCGATGTCGGCGAAGCGCAGGCCGGGTAGCCCCGACTGGCGCGGCCCGAGCAGTTCGCCGGGCCCGCGCAGGCGCAGATCTTCGCGCGCAATCGCGAATCCGTCGCTGCTCTCGCGCAGGATGCGCAGGCGCGCCTTGGCCGTCTCACCGAGTGGCTCATGGAACAGCAGCACGCAGGTCGATGCCACGCCGCCACGCCCGACCCGTCCCCGCAGTTGATGCAGCTGGGCGAGCCCGAAGCGCTCGGCATGTTCGATCACCATCCAGCTCGCGTTTGGCACGTCGACGCCGACCTCGATCACCGTTGTCGCGACCAGAAGCCGGATGCGCCCCAGTGAAAAGTCCGCCATGATGCGTTCCTTCTCGCTGGCTGCGAGCCGACCGTGGACCAGCCCGACTTGCGCCTCCGGCATCGCGGTGCGCAACTGCTCGGCGAGTGCCGTCGCATCGATCAGCGCCTGCTCGGTCAGTTCGGATTCTTCGATCAGCGGGCAGACCCAATACACCTGTGCGCCGGCCGCGATTTGCCCACGCAGATGGGCAACCAGTTCGTCGCGCCGCGCTGCCGAGACAAGTCGGGTTCTGATCGGCTGCCGTCCTGCCGGCAATTCATCGATCACCGAGACGTCGAGATCGGCGTAGTAGCTCATGGCGAGAGAGCGCGGGATCGGGGTGGCGCTCATCATCAGCATGTGCGGTGAGGCGGCGCCAGCGTTGCGCTCGCGGAGCGCCAGCCGTTGGGCAACGCCGAAGCGATGCTGCTCGTCGACGACGGCGAGCCCGAGGTTTGCGAAGGACACCGAGCGCTGGAAAAGTGCATGCGTCCCGATCGCGATCGCCGCCTGCCCTTCCGCGCACGCATTCTGCGCGGCGCGTTTCTGTACGGGCGGCTGGCTGCCCGACAGCCACACAACGTTCACGTCGAGGTCCGGCAAGGCGGCCAGCCACTGGCTCAGCTTGCGGTAGTGCTGCTCGGCCAGAAGTTCGGTCGGCGCCATGAAAGCGACCTGAAAGCCCGCCTCGACAGCCGTCAGTGCGGCCAGCGCGGCCACGATGGTCTTGCCGCTGCCGACGTCGCCTTGCAACAGTCGCTGCATCGGCAGCGGCTGCGAGAGATCGGCCACGATCTCCGCAAGCGCGCGTTCCTGCGCGGCGGTCAGACGAAACGGCAGGCGGGCGAGCAGCAGCGGCACGAGCCGGCGCGAAGGCCGCATTGGCAGCGAACGCTCGCCGACCCGGGCGCGCCGCACCTCGGCCAAGGCGATCTGTTGGGCCAGCAGCTCCTCGAACTTGACGCGCCGCCAGGCCGGATGACGCCGCGTTTCGAGCGCCTCGCGTACCTCCGGCGCCAAGCCAGCCTCCGGGCCATGCAGGATGGCCAGCGCCTGCGCCCACGTCGGCAAGCCAAGGGCGTTGACCTGTGCGGTGGGGAGCGGGTCGCGCTGCCAGGCGCTGACCCGCATCGCTTTGCCGACCAGCGTTCTGAGTGCCTGCTGCGACACCCCGGCCGTGCTCGGGTAGATCGGCGTCAACCGCGCAGGGGCGACGGCGCCCGGAGCGCCTTCCGGGGCTGTCTTGCCGGGCGCCTGTGAAGCCGGCGGGCTGTGCGCGCGCGCCGCCGCGGTGTCGGCATTGCCCGCGGACGCCGGTTCCGTACCGATCGCATCGCGCAGCAGTTTCGGATGCACCATCTCCAGGCCGTAGCGACCCTTTCGCACCTCGCCGAAGACGCGCACCGTACGGCCGACCGGAAATGCCGCTTCGAGGCCCGGCCAGGGATGGAAGAAACGCAGCAGCAAGCTGGGTGCGAAGCCGGCTCGGGCTCCGGCGTCGCCTGCAGAGGCGGCGCCGGACAGGCGCACCTCGAAACTCTGCCGGGGCTTCAGGCGCAGCCCTGCGCGTTCGACCACGCCCCGCACGGCGACCGACTCGCCGGGTCTGAGCCGGTCGAGTGAACGCTCCTGCGTCTCATCGACGTAGCGCAGCGGAAAGTGCGTCAGGCAGTCACGCAAATGACCAATTCCCAGCCGCTCGAGCGCGGTCCGGAGGGATGCGGGCAGCATCGGGTTCGTCTGGTCGTCTGGTGCGTTGCGGGTGGTGGTCACGCGCAGGATTGTGCGCTAACGTCCATGTCGTGCTCAGCGTCCTCGCCGTTCGTACGACGGCCCGTCATCCATGCGCTTCGTCCCCGTTGCCCCCGTTGCATCACGCTCCCGCGCTGCCGCCCGCTGGCGTGCACTCCGGCAGTGGACGTTTCTGCTTGCTTGGTGTTCGCTCGGCGCGTTCGCGCAGACACCGGCTGGGCTGCCCGCGCTGACCGAGGCCCGACCGGCCAGCGAGGCGATCGACATCGACGAGCAACAGGTATTCCTGGTGCGAGCGCGCGGCCCGGTGGATGGGCGACGCATCGTTGAGCGGGTGTTCTGCGACGTCGAGGGCGTGCGCTCGGCCGACACCGTGCGGGTGATCGGCGGCGCACGCCGCACGCAGATACTCGCTGCCGCCGGCATCGCGAATCCGGAGAACTGGATCGTATTCCGCTGTACGCAAACGTTCCCGCAAGGTGCTGACGTCATCATTCGCTGGGACGCCTCCTCACCCACAAGTTTCGCCGCCGCCGACTATTTGCGCTTCAAGGTCCGAAGCGGTGAATGGCTGGAACTCGCATGTGTGCGCGAGAACCGGGAGGCGGGCTGCAATCCGCTGGCGCCGGTTGGGGTGAACGTTCGTGACCGCGCGCTTGCTACAGCCGATTTGCAGCGATTCCGCCTGCGTGATGCACAAGGCAAGCTCTACGCACCTTCGGCCGGGGACGATGCAGGCGGTTATACGGTCACATGGCGGCGACTTCCGCCGGAGGCCGCCTTCACGCTGGTGGTGCCGACGGGACTGCGCGAGGATGGCAGCGATCGGCCGTTGCCGACCCCGCGTCCGATCAGTTTTCGCACTGCGCCCTACCCACCGTTGGTGAAGTTTGCCCGGAGTTTCGGCATCCTCGAGCGCCACGCAGAGCCGGCATTGCCAATCACCGTGCGCAACCTCGAGCCGGCCGGTGCCGCGTCGACTGGCACCGCAGCGCTGGTACGGCGACTTCGCGTCACCGGCGAGGTGGAGATGATTCGCTGGTATGCCCGCGCCATCGGACTGATGAGCCACGATCGCTCGATCGACGATGAGGAGTCCGAGGATGGCGGCTTTGGCGACGACCCCAAACCCGGCAAGGAAGAGGACCTGCGTGGCCGGTCATTGCTGAAGGGACAGCAGGGCGCGCAGGTCCAACCGTTACCGAAGATGCTGCCGGCGCGCGAATTCGAAGTGGTTGGCCTGCCTCTGCCCGAGCCTGGACTGCATCTGGTGGAGGCCGAATCCAAGGCGCTGGGCGCATCCTTGCTGGAGCGCAAGGGGCCAATGTTCGTGCGCGCGCTGACGCTGGTGACGAACCTCGCCGTGCACGTGAAGGCCGGTCGCGACCAGGCTTTCGTCTGGGTGACGCGGCTCAATGACGCCGCGCCGGTCGGTGACGCAGTCATTCGCGTGCGCGATTGCAAAGGCAGCGAACTGGCTGCTGCGCGCACGTCGCCCGAGGGTATGGCGCGGCTGAACTACCGTTCGCCCAAGAATGTGAGCGCCTGCCCGCTGTTCTACTTTGCGGCGCAGGGTGACGATACCAGTTTCGCACGTGGTGACTGGACGCGCGGCATCGAGTGGTGGCGTTTCAACCTGCCGTCGGATGCCCTCGATGATGGCGACCCGATTGGGCGGCGCGTGCTGCACACCGTGCTGCCACGCAACCTGCTCCGACCCGGCGAGACCGTGCAGATGAAGCACTTCGCACGCGACCTGAAGCGCTTTGGAACTGGCGCGCCGGACGTAGCCCGCCTGCCGCGCAGTGCCCAGATCGTCAATGAGTCGAGCAACGAACGGACTCCGTTGGCGCTCACCTGGTCGGCGCGCGGCAACGCCACCAGCGAATTGCGACTGCCGACCAACGCACGCCGAGGCCGTTACCGGGTCGAAATCGGAGAGCGTGTCACGGCGCGATTCACGATTGCCGATTTCCGTCTGCCGGTCTACAAGGCAGAGGTCAGTCTGCCGGCGGCCCATGTCGTTGGAGGTGAGCCGGCGGCATTCGACGTGCGTCTGTCGTTTCTGTCGGGCGGTGCTGCGTCCGGGGACCAGGTCACGGCACGGGCACGAGTGGACCGAAGGTTCTGGGGCGGCTTCGAGCAGCACCCCGAGCACAGCTTTGCCGTAGAGGACGACGACGGTATCCGCGTGGCTCTCGGTTTGGGTGGTGGCGCGGGCCGGCTGCCGGAAGCCGACGAACAGACGATTGCGCTCGATGCCAGCGGCAGCGCGCGCGTCAAGTTCGCCACGTCGGCGGTGGAGCGGCCGGCGGCGCTGATCGCCGATCTCGAATACCGTGATCCGAACGGCGAGATCTACACGGCGCAGGCCCGCGGCACCGTCTGGCCAGCCGATCGCATGATCGGCATTCGTGCCACCGATTGGGCGATGGCACGCGACGCGCTGGCCTGGGAGGTGCTCACCGTCGATGTCAGCGGTCGGCCCGTGGCCGGCGTCCCCTTCTCGGTGCGCGCCGTGCACCGGAGCTACGATGTGCTGCGGCGTCGCAACGTGGGCGGGTTCTACAGCTACGAGTCGAACACTCGGACGCAGGACCTCGGTGTCCTGTGCCGCGGCATCAGCGATGCGCGCGGTCAGGGGCAATGCAAGGCGTCGGTGGGCGTGTCCGGCGAGGTGATTCTGCTCGCCGAGGTCGCGGATGGGCGTGGCCGCAAGGCCATGGCCTCGACATCACTCTGGGCGGCCCAGGGCGACGATTGGATGTTTCGCTTTGCTGCTTCCGACCGGATCGATCTGCTGCCCGAGAAGAAGCGCTACCTGCCAGGCGAGCGCGCTCGCTTTCAGGTGCGCATGCCGTTCCGTGAGGCCACGGCGCTCATCACCGCCGAGCGCGAAGGGCAGGTGATCTGGAGCGCGGTGACGCGCTTGTCCGGGAAAGCGGCGACGGTGGAGGTGCCAATTCGCGAGGACTGGGCGCCGAACGTGTACGTCTCTGCCTTGTTGGTGCGCGGACGGGTCGGCGAGCCGGCGCCGACCGCGCTCGTCGACCTTGGCCGACCCGCTTTCAAGCTCGGCATTGCAGCGGTCGACGTCGACTGGCAGCGCTATCAGCTCGACGTCCGCGTCAGCACCGACCGCAGCGAATACCAGACGCGCGATCGTGCGCAGGTACGCATCCAGGTGACGCGCGCAGGCAGCCGCCAGCCCGCCGATCGGGCGGAAGTGGCCGTATTCGCGATAGACGAGGCGCTGCTCGAACTGGAACCCAATCCGACCTGGAAACTGCTCGAAGCGATGATGCGTCGGCGCGACTACGGCGTCACGACGGCGAGTGCGCAGATGCAGGTGATCGGTAAACGACACTTCGGTCGCAAGGCCCTGCCGCCGGGTGGATCCGGCGGCCGTGGCAGCGGGACACGCGAGTTGTTCGACACCCTCGTGCTCTGGAAGGCGGATCTGTTGACCGACGAACGCGGAGAGGCGACGGTCGAGGTGCCGTTGAACGATGCGCTGACGCGTTTCCGCATCGTGGCAGTCGCCGAGCGCAGCGATACGGCCGGTGATCGTTTCGGCACCGGCGAGGCGAGCATTCGCACCACGCGCGACCTGCAACTGTTCGCCGGCCTGCCGGCGAGCGTGCGGCATGGTGACCGTTATCGCGCCACCGTCAGCCTGCGCAACACGAGCGCGCGTCCGCTGCTGGCGCGGGTCGAGGCGCGGCAGGGCGAGCGGGTGTTGCCGGTCCGCGAGGTCCGCATCGGTGCCGGCCAAACCGAACCGGTTCACTGGGAGGTGGAAGCGCCGACCGCGGGCAGTGAGGTGCTCTGGCAGTGGGATGCGCGCGAGCAGGGCGGCTCGCGCGTGGACAGCCTGCGCTGGCGCCAGGCGCTGGCCAGCGCCACCCCGCCGCGTCTGGTGGCGAGTGCCGAGGCGGAGGTGAAGGGCGGGCAGGCACGTCTTCGGTTACCGGCCGAGGCCGTGGTCGGCGCAGCCTCGACGCCGTCGGCGGAGATCTCCGTCGCCTTGGCACGCACCTATGGCGCGGACTCCTCCGGGATAAGGCGCTATTTCGAAAACTATCCGTTCGCCTGTCTTGAGCAGCGCATGACCAAGGCCCTCGGCACTGGACGCGAGGACCTCTGGCAGCGGATCGTGGAGGACTTGCCCGACTTTCTTTCGGGAACCGGGCTTGCGCGCTATTACCCAGGCGACGGTGCCGAGGGCTACCCCACGCTTACCGCTTTCGTGCTCGCCGGTGCGCACGAAGCCGGCCTGGAACTGCCTGCTTTCCTGCGCGAGCGCATGTTGGCGGGGCTCGAAGCGTACGTTGCCGGCCGTTTGAAAACCGACCGGGCATGGCTGCCCAATGACGCCGTTTTCCAGCAATCCGAGAAGCTCATCGCTCTCGAGGCCTTGTCGCGCCATGGCCGCGCCAGTCGGCGACTCGTCGATACGGTAGCCAGTCTGCCGACCGCGTCCGCCGTATCGCCCCCGAGCCGCGGGTTGCCGGCGCAGGTGCCACTTGCGCGCATGACGGCCGCCTCGATCATCGACTGGCTCGATCTGCTCGGACGCCTGAAGGATCTTCCGCAAGCGAATGCACTGCGTGCGCAGGCCATCGCAGAGTTGCGTGAAACCGTGCGGGTGGAGGATGGGCTGGTCGCAGTGGCGCGGCCCGATCAGCGCTGGTACTTCATGCGTACCGCCGACTACACGCTCGCGCGGCTGCTCAGGACGACGCTCGAAACGCCGGAGCTGGCCCATTTGCGCATCCCGCTGGTCCGCACGCTGAATCAGCGCATGCAGCGCAGCGGTCACCTGTCCGGTACACAGGCCAATCTATGGGCCGCGTGGGCACTTGAGCGCCATGCCCGCAGCGCGCAGGCGGAGGGGCGGACACGGGTGACTTACGGCGGGCAGACGCATGAGATCGCGTGGTCTGAGGTTGCGAAGGGCACGGTCGTGTCCTTCAAGCCCGCGCGCGATGCCGCGGCGCCGATCGAGATCGAACACAGCGGCGCCGGCGAGCCATGGGCACGCGCCACGCTGATCGCCGCGTTGCCGCTGACCGGCGTACAGGCAAACGGCATCCGCTTGAGTCGTAATTACACGCCGGTGAAGCAACAGACGCCCGGGCGCTGGCGCGTCGGTGACGTCGTCGCAGTCACGCTGACGGCGCAGAACGCCGCCGGTGTCGGCTGGCTTGCGATCGACGATCCGGTGCCAGCGGGCGCCACGGTGCTCGGAGGACTGTCTCGTCTGGCGACTGCGGGCGCAGAGGTGAAATCGTGGCAGGGCGTTCGCCACATCGAGCGCAGCTTCACCCAGGTGCGCGCCGCCTACGAATGGGCTGGCGAGGGCGCGCACCGGATGACCTATGAAATGCGGCTCACCACGCCTGGGCGCTTCGCGTTGCCGCCGACGTTCGCCGAGGCGATGTATGCGCCGGAGGTGAACGGCCAGCTTGGCAACGAAGCCTTCGTGATCGAGCCATGATTTGCCAGGAGGTACGCGCCTCGCATGTCATGGCAGTGGCGCTCGCTCTGGGCGCACTCGTCGGCCCGGCCGATGGCCTGCAGGAGGCAGCCGTGCCCAGCTTCGCGGCAGTGCGCGCGGCGCATGTCGCGAGCGAGCGTCCGGTGCTCGACCGCGAAGGCCGCGTGCTGCATGCACTGCGGATCGACACCTCGGCCCGGCGTGGCGAGTGGACAGCGCTCGAGCGCATGTCGCCCGCACTGGTGGAGGTCGTGCTCGTTTCCGAAGACCGCCGTTTCCAGAGCCACGATGGCGTCGACTGGCAGGCTGTCACCTCGGCAGCGCTCGCCGGGTTGGGGGCCCGTCTGTCCGGTGCCGAGGCCGCTCCAAGGGGCGCGAGCACGATCACGATGCAGCTCGTCGCGCTACTCGATCCCTCGCTCGCCCGCCCGATCGGCGGTCGTGACTTCGAGCGCAAGCGGCTGCAGATGCAGGCAGCACGCGCGCTCGAACGACAATGGAGTAAGGCGCAAATCCTCGAGGCTTATCTCAACCGCGTTTCCTTCCGCGGCGAACTGCAGGGTATCGCGGCGGCCAGCGAACGTCTGTTCGGCAAGGCGCCGCACGGACTCGATGCGGCCGAGAGCGCGCTGCTCGCTGCGCTGCTGCGCGGACCGCAGGCAGCTCGCCAACGACTGGAGCGGCGGGCCTGTCTGCTGCTGCGCGAACTCGGTCGAGCCGAGGAGTGCGCACGTCTTGCGTTCCTGATCGACCGCTTCACGTTGCCCGAGCATGCGTACCGACTGCATGCCGATCAGCGCATTGCGCCGCACGCTGCGCGGCTTCTCGCGCAGCGCGTTCCGGGTAGGGCGCCCATCGAGAGTACGCTGGACGCCGATTTGCAGCGCGAGGCACGGGCGGCGATTCGGCGGCACCTGGCCGCACTGGTCGGTCGCAATGCGCATGATGCGGCGGTGGTCGTGCTCGACAACGCGAGTGGCGATGTGCTTGCCTATGTCGGCTCTTCTGGCACGCTGTCGGATGCGCAAGAGGTCGATGCCGCGCGTGCCGCCCGGCAGGCGGGATCGACGCTGAAGCCATTCATCTATGCGCTGGCGCTTGAGCGCCGCTTGCTGACAACGGCTGCCCTGCTCGACGACGCGCCGTTCTCGGTCGACATCGGTGGCGGTACCTATGCGCCGCAGAACTACGGGGAGGACTACGTCGGGCCGGTCAGCGTGCGCACTGCGCTTGCGAGCTCACTGAACATCCCGGCTCTACGAGCGCTCGATCTTGTCGGTGTTCGCTCCGTGCACCGGCTGCTCGGCGCGTTCGGTTTCGGCACGCTCGTCGCCGATCCGGAGCATTACGGGCATTCCCTTGCGCTCGGCAGCGCCGACGTCACCTTGCTCGACCTGACCAACGCCTACCGCGGGCTGGCACGCGGTGGCCTCGTCGGGCCCGTGCGGTGGGTACGCTCAGGCGAAGGCGCACTGGCGCCCTCCAAGCGTGTGCTGTCACCGCAGGTCGCCTGGCTGGTCGGTGACATCCTCGCCGATCGCGGCGCGCGCTACCTGACTTTCGGTTTCGACAATCCACTCGCGGTCGATCACTGGGCGGCCGTCAAGACCGGCACCAGCAAGGACATGCGCGATAACTGGGCGGTCGGCTGGAACGCACGTGTCACCGTCGGTGTCTGGGTCGGCAATGCGCGCGGCGCACCGATGCATGGTGTCACCGGCGTCACCGGCGCCGGGCCGATTTGGGCAGAAGTCATCGAGGCCGCCGCCCGGCGGTACGGAGCAGGTCTGCCACCGAGTCCACCAACCGGCCTGGTGGCGACATCGGTGCGGTGGGTCGAGGCTGAAGGGGAGGGCAGCGCACGGACGCGTCGGGCCCCCGAGGGTCGACGGCGCGAATGGTTCCTCGCCGGCACCGAACCGCCGCACGGCGAGATTGCAGTTCGGGTTGCGCCGACGGTCGGCCCGCGCATCGTATCGCCAGGCGATGGCATCGTCCTCGCGCTCGACCCGGACATCCCCCACGGGCACCAGCGATTGCGGATCACCAGCGGCGAGCCGGCGACCGCGCGTTGTTTTCGCCTCGACAGCAGTGCGAGCGTGTCGAGCGTGATGCTTGGTTGCGCAGACCATATCGAGTGGGCACCCGAGCCGGGCGAGCACATCATCGTTCTCGTCGATCACGAAGGTCGCGAGTACGACCGTCGGCGTGTGACCGTACGCGGGGCTGGTGCGCGCTGGTGACCTGGCTGCTGGCAGGCTGTTGAGAAACGTGGCGAGGATGGCAAGGACACGCTGAAAAACAGCGAGCGGGATGTAGCGCAAGGCGCACGGAACGAGCACTGCGCAACACAGCAGATGGCCCACCGCAGTCGCTTACAACGGCCTGCTAGTTCATCTGCTCTAACGGCCGTTCCTAGAATCGGATCGCGAAAGACGGCCGGAGATGCGGCATGGCATGGACACGGCGGCGTGTGATTTTCGTCGGGGCTGGCGGTGCGCTTGCGCTCGTCGGTCTCGCCGTTTTTGGCCTTCGGCGCTGGCGGAACGGCCCACCGCCGACGGGCAGCGCGCTGCTTGCGGGCAAGCGTCCGCTGTTCGCCGCCGTGACGGTCGCGTTGCTCGGACCGGCGCTCGCCACGGAGCCGGCACGGCGTGCGGCCGAACTCGTGCGTGTCGAGACAGCCGCGGCCCGCCTGCTCGATAACCTCCCGCCCGGCACGCGGCGCGAGTTCGCCGACCTGCTCGAAATGCTTGCCTTCGCGCCGGCACGGTCGCTTCTGGGCTACAGCGGGGCGTGGAGCGAAGCGGCCGCGACTGACATCGCGCACTGGCTGGCCGGACTTCGTGCGAGCACCTTCGCGCCGAAGGCGCAGATCTATTTCGCGTTGCACGATCTGGTCTTTGGTGGCCATTACGCCGACCCGGCCGCGTGGACTGCATTCGGCTATCCCGGCCCACCCTGGGGCCGCCTCGGGCTCGCCGAGCGCGGCCGAGCCAGGGCATGACTCGCTCCCCTTTTCCCGATCCGATCCGCGAGGCGATCGCCGCCGGTGGCCTGCATCTCGACGCATCCGAGCTGACCCGCGACGCGACGCTCGAGGCCGATGTCTGCATCGTCGGGACCGGCGCCGGTGGCGGCATCACGGCCGACATCCTGTCGGACGCCGGGCTGAAGGTCGTGCTGATCGAAGAAGGGATGCTGCGCTCGTCGCGTGACTTCCGCATGCTCGAAAGCGAAGCCTATGCCGACCTTTATCAGGAGAGCGCCGCGCGGCGCACGGCGGACAAGGCCATCGGCATTCTCCAGGGCCGCACCGTAGGCGGCTCGACCACCGTCAACTGGACCACCAGCTTTCGCACGCCGCCGGCCACGCTTGCGTTCTGGCGCGAGCGTTTCGGCCTTGCGGAACTGACCGACACGCACATGCAGGGCTGGTTCGAACGCGCCGAACGGCTGACGAACATCATCGATTCACCGTTCCCGCCGAACGAGAACAATGCCATTCTCGAGCGCGGCGGGCAGAAACTGGGCATCAAGATCGAGCGCATCAGGCGCAACGTCAAGGGCTGCTACGACTTGGGTTATTGCGGTATGGGCTGCCCGACCAATGCCAAGCAGTCGATGCTGGTGACGACGCTTCCGGCCGCGCTCCGTCGCGGCGCCGTGCTGGTTACCCGGGCGCGGGCCGAGCGGCTGACCTACTGGGGCGAGTTCGCACAGACGCTCGAGTGCTCTGCGCTGACCGGCACCGGGTACGCCCGCGGTCCGCACCGCATCAGCGTCCGCGCACGCCACTTCGTGCTGGCGGCCGGCGCGATTGGCTCGCCAGCCGTGCTGCTGCGTTCGCGCACGCCCGATCCGCACAGGCGGCTTGGCAAGCGCACCTTTCTGCATCCTTCGCTGATTTCCGGTGCGGCCATGCCGCGGCCGGTCGAGGCATGGGCCGGTGCGCCGCAGACGACCTACAGCGATCACTATCTCGATGCGCAACCGATTGACGGACCGATGGGGTTCAAGCTGGAAGTGCCGCCGGTGCATCCGCTGCTCTACGCCATCATCGTCAACGCATTCGGCGAGCGGCACCACGAACGCATGCTCGCACTGCGGCATACGCACGTGGCCATTGCGCTCTGCCGCGACGGCTTCCATCCGGAAAGCGCGGGCGGTGTGGTTCGGCTGGGCAGCGATGGACACCCGGTGCTCGACTATCGGCTCAACGCCTACTTTTTCGATGCCGCACGGAGGGCCCTGCTTGCGATGGCCGAGATCCAGTTCGCTGCCGGTGCACAGGCGGTCTATCCGGTCGATGAGCGGATCGACGGGTTCACCCGCTGGGCCGAGGCCAAGCGGGTGCTCTCGACGCTCGACTTGCGCCCCTACACCACACGGGTGGCGAGCGCCCATGTGATGGGCGGCTGCGGCATGGCGCGCGATCCGCGCGAAGGGGTGGTCGACGTGGACGGGCGCCATCACCAGATCGGGAATCTGCACGTCATCGACGGTTCCGTCTTTCCGACCTCGATCGGCGCCAACCCGCAGCTATCGATCTACGCGCTTGCCTGGCGGAATGCGGCCCGGCTTGCGGTGCAGGTCCGTCGCTGATGCCGGTCTGGCTGGTCTTCCAGCTTGCGCTCGTCATCGAACTCGTGACCTGGGCTGCGCTCGCCATCGGTGTGGTCCACCTTGGCGGGCTCGGGCCTGCATCCGCGTTCGCGCTTTGGTTGCTGCTTCCGCTCTCCGCGCGGGCCCTCGTGCTGGCCTTCGGTGTCGTGCAGTCGCGCCGGCACGGGGTCAGGCTTGCGCCAGCCGAGCGGCTCGACTGTGGCGGTTGGTGCCGTTACCTCGCGGGCGAATGGCTGCCGCTCTGCCTGCATCCGTTGCTGCAACTGCCGTTTCCGTGGCTCTATCGCAGCCGCTGCGATCGTGGGCGAGATCTCGACCGCGACGGACCGGTGGTGCTGCTGCAGCACGGTTACTCGCACAACGGCGCGGTCTGGTGGGCGACGGTGCGGGCGCTGGAGCGGCGCGGCTACCGCGTGTTTACGATCGATCAGCCGTTTTGGGAGGACATCGACCGGATGGCCGAACGATTGGCTGCCCGCATCGAGGCGGTGTCGGCCGCGGCCGCCGTCGATCGGCTCACGCTGGTGGCCCACTCGATGGGCGGCCTGATTGCCCGCGCCTACCTCCGCCGTCATGGGGCGGATCGCCTCGATGCATTGATCACGATCGGCAGCCCGCATCACGGCACACGGCTTGCGCGTCTCGCGATCGGCCCGAACGGTCGGCAGATGCGTCCGTGCAGTCCCTGGCTCGACGCCTTGAACCGCTCACCGCTGCCGCAGGGGCTGACCGTTGTCAGCATCTGGAGCGTGCACGACACCATCGTTGTGCCGCAGGACTCCGCGCGCCTGCCAGGCGCCGTCGACGTGCGAATGCACGGCACGGGCCACGTCGCCCAGCCGGCCGGTCGTGCGACCCGGCGCGAGCTGCTGCGCCATCTGCCACCGGTGGGTGAGGGCTCGTCGCAAGCGCTCGGGCAGAATCTGTAGCGAGCGATCCGGCGCGCTTTCGCCCGCCGCCCGTCTGCCAATGCTTGCCGAAGCCTTCTGGAAAGCGGTCACGCTGATCACCTCGCTGGATGCAGCCCTGCTGGAGATCGTCTGCCTGTCTCTGGCCGTGAGCGGTGTGGCCACGTTGATCGCGGCCATGCTCGCGCTGCCGCTCGCGGCCTGGGTGGTGCGTTCGCAATCCCGGCTGCGGTCTCCGCTCATTGTGACGCTCAACGCATCGCTCGGGGTTCCGCCGGTGATCGTAGGGCTGGTGGCCTACCTGTTGTTATCGCGCAGCGGTCCGCTCGGTGCGCTCGGCTGGCTGTTCACGCCAGCCGGAATGACCTTCGCCCAGGTGCTGCTGGTCACGCCGATCATCGCGGCGCTGGCCCGCCAGGTACTGGATGATGCCCATACCGAATACCGTGATCTGTTCGCTTCGCTGGCGCTGTCTCCGCGGCAGGGGCTTGCCACGCTGCTCTACGAGGCGCGCTTTTCGCTGTTGGTGGTGCTGCTGGCGGGCTTTGGCCGCGCCATCGCCGAAGTCGGCGCGGTGATGATGGTCGGCGGCAACATCGCCGGCGAAACCCGTGTGATGACCACCGCGATCGCGCTCGAGACCGCACGGGGCGAGCTCGAACTCGCCCTGGCGCTTGGCTTCGTCCTGCTCACCCTGGTGATCGTGATCAATCTGCTGGCGCAGCTTCTGCGCGATGCGCTCGCCCGTCGTCATGGCTGAACGACTGGTGGCGCTGCGGCAGGTCTGCGTGCGCGCAGGACGCTCGGTGCTGCTCGACCGCCTCGATCTAGTCGTCAACGCCGGCGAGCGGGTGGCGGTGCTCGGCGCGAACGGTGCCGGCAAGACCACCCTGCTGCGCCTGATCCACGGCCTTGCGCTGCCTGCCGCAGGCGAGGTCGTCGCGCCGCCACCCACCCAACAGGCGATGCTGTTCCAGAAGCCAATCCTGCTCAGGCGCAGTGCTCTCGACAACCTGTGCTTCGTGTTGCAGGCGCGCGGCCTCGTTGCCGACCGTCGCGACGCCGAGGCTCGCGCACGGGCGGCGCTTGCGCTCGCCGGGCTCGCAGCGGCGGCCGATCGCCCGGCACGTGCCCTCTCCGGCGGCGAGCAGCAACGTCTTGCCCTCGCGCGGGCAAGCCTGCTCGCCCCCCGGCTGCTGCTGGCCGATGAGGCGACGGCGTCGCTCGCCCCGGCCGCCGTGCACGAGGTCGAGGCGCTTCTGGCTGCCCTGTGCGCGCAGGGCACGACCCTGATCTTCGCGACGCATCATCGCGGGCAGGCGCGCCGGCTGGCCGATCGCGTGCTTTTTCTCGCCGAAGGGCGGCTGGTCGAGGACAGCCCGGCGGCGGAGTTCTTCGTCTCGCCGCATTCAGCCGAAGCGCACGCCTTTTTGGAGGTCGACCGGGCGTGACGACACACACCGTCGCCAATACGATGGCGCGCCGGCGTCAGTGGCTGGCACTGTGTGCCGGATCGGCATTGTTGGCGCTGACACCGCGCTCGATATTGGCCCGGCGCAGCGTCACCGGCGATACGATGCTTACGCTGGCCACCACGACCTCGGTCGAACACTCCGGACTGCTCGCGCACCTGCTGCCGAAGTTCAGCGCTGCGAGCGGCTTCGGCGTGCGTGTGATTGCCGTCGGCAGCGGCCAGGCCCTCGACATCGGACGGCGCGGCGATGCGGACGTGGTCTGGACGCATGATCCGGAAGGGGAGGCTGCCTTCGTCGCTGCGGGGTACGGCCGGGAGCGGATCGAAGTCATGACCGGCGAACTGCTGCTCGTCGGGCCGGCCGACGACCCGGCGCGGGCGGCAGGGGCCGACGTGGTGGCGGCGTTCAGGGCGATTCACGATCGCCGCGCACCCTTCGTCTCACGCGGCGACCGCAGCGGCACGCATACGGCCGAACGTAAGCTCTGGCAGGCCGCAGGGCTCGTGCCCGATCCGCGACGACCCGCATGGGCGGGCTGGTACCGCGAAACCGGGTCCGGCATGGGGCCGGCGCTGAACACCGCGGCAGCGATGAATGCCTATGTGCTTACCGACCGCGCCACCTGGCTCGCTTTTCGCAACCCCCAACGGCTGGTTCCGCTGGTGCAGGGCGACTCGCGTCTAGCGATGCCGTATGCGGTCATCGCACTCGATCGGCGCCGCCACCCGCATGTACGGGACGAGGCCGCGCACCGCTTCATCGAATGGCTGCGTGGTGCCGAGGGACAACAGGCGATTGCCGCTTTCAGGCTGGACGGTCGGTCACCCTTCCAACCCGTCAGCCGCGGAAACAGCGAGCGAAGATGATGCAAGACCTAAGGAAACGCTGAACAAATTGCTGCGCGGGCGAATCGCTGCGTTGCGCGGTGTTGGCTTTGGCGCGCCGGCCTCTCGGCAGGCTCACCTTGGCTTCGCCAAGGTGAGCCTACGCCGCAACTGCGTTGTCGCTCCCTCGCCTAACTCATTGTTATGTAGCTCCGGCATAACCTGAAGGTTAGCCTTCGCTGAAACTCGCTTCGCTCGTTTTCTCGGTCGCTGCGCTCCGTGCGCCTTGCGCTTCATCCCGCTCGCTGCTTTCTTCAGCGTTTCCTTAGCGGAACGACCGCGTAGCCGGTGCCGCCGGGTCTTCAGCGATTGCTGGCAGCAGAATCGGGCGCGGCCGATGGGCCGCCAGCGCGGCATCCAGGGTGACCCCGTAGACGCGTTCGACGGTGGGTGCGGCGAGCGCCTCGACGGCAGGGCCATCGGCCACGATCCGGCCGGTCGAAAGCACGATCGCGCGCTCACACCAGGCGAGCGCGGTGTTCAGGTCATGCAGGACGACAAGGACCGCCATGCCGCGCTGGCGCATCGCCATCGCGGCCGACAGCACGCTTTGTTGCTGCGCGAGATCGAGCGCCGAGGTCGGCTCGTCCAGCATCAGCACGCCGCCCTCGGGCGCGGCCCACACCTGCGCGAGCACGCGCGCGAACTGGACGCGCTGCCGCTCGCCGCCCGAGAGCGCAAGGTACGATCGCTCGGCAAAGGCCGACAGGCCAAGCCGTTCGAGCACTGCATCGACGACGGCACGATCGGCAGCGCGACCAGCGCCTCGCCATGGCAAGCGGCCGAGTTCCACGACCTCGCGGACTCGGAAGTCGAAGTTCAGCAGCGGCTGCTGCGTCATCACGGCAAGGCGCTGTGCGAGTTCGGTGCGCCGGGCGCGCCAGTGGGCGAGCGGATGACCGAACAGCCGAATATCGCCGCGTGCCGGCCATTCGCCGGTCAGTGCACGCAACAGGCTCGACTTGCCCGCGCCATTGGGTCCGACGATGGCCACTGCCTCGCCCGGACGAACGGTAAGCGAGCATGCGCCGAGCAGTTGACGCCCCTGCCGCGCGAGGTCGAGGCCGTGTGCCTCGATCAGACTGGGCGTGCTATCTGTGGCTGCGGTCATCGCAGCGGCTCCCGCCGACGCAGCAGCCAGAGAAACACCGGCGCGCCGACGAGGGCCGTCAGCACCCCGAGCGGCAATTCCGCCGGACTCACCGCTGTGCGGGCGATCAAATCGGCAAGCGTCAGCAGCGCCGCGCCGAGCAGGCCTGCAAGCGGCAGCATTACGCGATGATCGGGCCCCACCAGCAGTCGGGCCAGATGCGGGGCGAGCAGTCCGATGAAGCCGATGATGCCGCACATCGCCACCAAGGCACCGGTGGCGGCTGCCGCCAGCGCGACCACGACACGCTTCAGCTGCTCCACCTGAACGCCGAGGTGCAGCGCCTCCGACTCGCCGAGTAGCAGCGCATTCAGCCCGAGGGCCAGCATCGGGCTCACAAGCAGGGTCAGAAGCACAAAGGGCGCTACCGCAGAGACGGACGTCCATGTCGCTGCGGCAAGTGACCCGAGATTCCAGAACGTCAGATTGCGCAGTTGCTCGTCGGTGGCGAGAAAGATCAGAAGCCCGATGGCCGCGCCCGAGAGCGCGTTGATTGCGATGCCGACCAGAAGCATGGTTGTGGCGTCGAGCACGCCGTCGCGCCGCGCCAGCGCAAACACGATCGCAGTGGCGGCCAAGGCGCCCGCGAAAGCGGCGATCGGCAGCGTCCAGGCACCGAGTGCCCGGCTGGCGCCAGCGAGGACGGTGGCGCCGAGGACGATCGTCGCCACGGCGCCGAGCGCGGCACCGGCTGAAACGCCGATGATGGCCGGGTCGGCGAGGGCATTGCGGAAAAGAGCCTGCATCAGCACGCCGGCCACCGCGAGGCCGGCGCCCGCCGCAACGGCCATCACCACCCGCGGCAGACGGACGTTCATGATGATCGTTTGCGCCAACGGATCGGTCGCTGCATCGAGCTGTCCGCTCAGTGCGGCGAGCACGGTCGGCACGGGCACCCGCACGGCGCCGAACGCGAGCGCGGCGATGACGACCACCACCAGCAGCGCGACGGCGCCGGTGAGGATCAGGCGATCATGCAGACGGCGCACGGGTGGTACAGACGCAGGTTCGACTGTTCATGGGCGACGTGGGAACAACTGTCGATGCAGCAAGCGTATGCCTTCCGGCGTGTGGATGCCCATGCCGCCCAGATACCGGTCAGGCACGTGAATCAGCCGGCGTTCCCGTCCGGCTGGCGTGGCTTCGGTCCCAGGGCTCTTGAGCGCGATCGGAACGCCCTCGCCGGCGGGCGTCAAGCCGTCCTTGTTGGTCAAGATGAACTCTGGCGCTGCCTGCACCATGACCTCTTGACTCATCGGCTTGAAACCCTCGATGTCGCGTGCCACGTTTTCGGCGCCCGCCATTTCAAGAAGCGCCGCGACGTTGGTGCCGCGACCGCCGACCACGAGCGGCCGCTTGCCGCCTGCCAGCATGAACAGCGCACGCGGTCTCGGCGAGGGCTGTCCAACATCGCGCAGCGCAGCGGCCAGATCCTGACGGAAGCGGGCGACCAGGCGCTCACCCTCGTCGGTCTTGCCGAGCATCATCGCGATGGTGCGGATGCGGCGTTCCACACCGGCAGGACTGTGCTCCGCATCCAGAAGCTCGACGCGGACGCCAGCGGCGCGCAACTGCGCGACCGTTTGCGGCACGATCCATTCCTGCGTCATCAGGACATGCGTCGGCCCGAGCGCGAGCATCGGCTCTGCCGAGGTTTGCCGGAAACCCGGCAGGCGCGGTACCTTTGAGAGCTCTTTCAGGTGATCGGTGTTTCCACCCAGTCCGACGATGCGCTCAGCGCCGCCGAGAGCCACGACGATCTCGGCCACGTACGCCTGAGCAACGATCCAGCGTTCTGACGCGCCCGCCACCGCAACCGGCAACGACAGGCAGAGGATGAGGCCGAGACCGCAGAGCAGTCGCAGCCGGCCCAGGAGCGGTGCCGCTGTGGCTTTGATCGATGTCATGGGGCCTCCTCCGGTGGCGACTGCGGATGGCAGGCGGCGACGATTTCGCCCCGCCAGCGATCGAAGCGTGCGGCATCCTCGGCGGATGCAGCGGCAAGCCGGAAGAGATCGCCGTTCTGTGCTCGGATGCAGAGCGCGAGACCGTAGGTGGCGTCGCTTTCGAACAGCCAGGCTGCTGCGCGGCTTCGCAGGTGGAGCTTCAGCGCTGAGCAGGACGCATGGACGGCATCGCCATCGCCCGAGGACTGGGCGAAGCTCGCCGTGGAGACGAGCTGCGCCACAGGCGTTTCAATGCACACGCCAAGAGTTGGGGCCTGCGGCAGCGCGAGCACCGCCCGCCGCAAAGCCGCGCGTGCGCGTTCTTCCGTTTGCGGCGCGCGCGGCGATGTGGGCATTTCCGGTACGCGGTTGCATCCAGTTTGCAGCGACGGACACCAGAGACGCGAGCCATCACGCGCAACGAAGCTTTCCAGATGCGGCACCGCCCGGTCGCGTCCGTCCTTCGACATCAGGTAGATGCGAAGCAGTGCGTCGCCTGCGGCATCGAACGCATTCAGACTGACACTCTTGCCGTGCATGTCCTCTTCGCGCAGCAGGAAGACGGCGCAGGCCGCCGCGGCGTCGACGTCGACACGATGCTCGGCCGAGCGTGCGTGCACTCGGCTGCCGGTAGCGCCCGCGTACGCAAAGCGTCCGATCGCCAGCGCGACGCCATAAGCCGAGCGGATGGCGACCAGCACCTTCGACCAGTCGACAAGCGGCGCGATCAGCGAGGGCAGGTTGACATCCAATCGGAGTGCATCGCGTCCGACACGGCTTGCCATCACGGCCGCCTCCGGAACACCGAGACGGGCCGCAATCTCGGGACCATGCAGATGCTCGCCGCCCGCGACGATGCGATCCCGCTCGGCGAGCAGGCGATCCGGGTCGGCGAGCAGGTCCTCCGGGGCGTGACCGCCTTGCATGATGGCCGTAACTTCCGCTTCAGAACGCATGCCTGAGAGTCAGCGCATAGAAGCGACCGGCGGGCTCCATCGTGCTCCCCATGGCCGACCAGTTGATCGGCTGCCGGCGGTTCGCCACGTTGTCGATCGACAGGCCCACCTCGGTGGTCTTGCCGAAGCGATAGCCGACACGGACGTCGGTCACCGAGTGCGACGAGTCGAAGGCCGGGCCCGTGCGGGCATTGGGATCGGGCGCGTAGAAGTCGAACCAGTGGCGGTGCCGCAGATGAAGCTGCCACGGTCCCGTCCGGTAATGCAGCACGGCGCGCAGATTCGAGCGTGCACGGCCCGTCAGGCGCGCCCCGGTGTCGGTGTTGCGGGCGTCGAGGTAGTCGTAGCCCAGGCTTGCGTCGAAGCCAGGCGCGATGCGCATACGCGCCGAGATTTCGACGCCCTTCAAGCGCGCACGGGATGCGTTGTTGTACTCGCTGCGCAGCGACACGGTCGGCGGGTCGCCCGCCTGACGCGGTTTGACGACGGTCTGGATCAGGTTGCGCACACGGCTGTCGAACACAACGGCCTCAGCCGAGGCATCGCCGCGATGGTAGGACAGCGCGATCTCGTGGCTCTTGCTTTCCTCCGGTCGCAGCGCCGGGTTGCCCACGATCAGGAAGCGACCGCGGAAAAAACGCGAATACAGCTCGAGCGCACTCGGCGCGCGAAAGCCCTCGCCATAGCCAGCGCGCAGGGTGAACGGACCTTCGCTGAAGGAGAGCGACGCCCTTGGGGTCAGAACATCGCCAGAGTCGCTCGCATCGTCGTAGCGAAGGCCGGCCAGAACGCTGATGTTTCGGGTGACCTTCCACTCGTCCTGAAGAAAGGCGTGGGTCGTCGTTCTCGCCCGGGCGGACGGGGTGATCGTGACCGTCAAATCGTCGCGCGCCGTCCCAACGCCTGCGGTGAACTGATGCGCTCCGATGTCGACCGCGTACCGCGCGCGCAGATGGGTCTGGCGGAAGTCCGTCTCTTCGATCGTCGGGAAGGCGCGTGTCGTCGCCGCGTCGGATCGACCGTAGGCGCCCTCCAGCGTGAGCTCGCCTCTGCCGAGGCCCGCCGTGTAGCGGATGTCGGCATAGTGACGTGTTTCCCGTTCGAAGGCGGTGAATGGCGTCGGCGTTGGCCGCGTAGGCGGGCTGGCGGCGAGTAGTCCCGGTGCGGTGTCGCGCTGCCAGAGGCCTTCGAGCGTCCAACCCAGCCGCTGCTGGTCGGCAATGGTCCATTCGCCGGCGTAATTCAGAAATTGCTCGTTGATACGGCCAAGGTCGGCCAAGTAGGTCGTCCGGTCGTAGCGAAAGGCTTCGCGTCGCCGGTGCTCGACCGATAGCCGGTGTTGCACCGGGCCGCCTCCGAGGTAGACCGTGGCGCCAGCGGTGAGTGTTTCGCGTTGCTCGCGCTCCATTGTGCCGAGTGTCACCCGTGCGCTACCGGAACCGCTCGCGGCTGACCCGGGCTTTCGGGTGATGATGTTGATGACACCGCCGAGCGCCTCGGAGCCGTACAGCGCTGACATCGGCCCGCGAACGATCTCGATCCGCTCGACCGACTCCAGCGGCAGAAGATTCGGATTGATGCCTCCGTACTTGCTCGTGCGGCGCATGCCGTCAACGAGCAGCAGGACCGGCGAGCCGGCACCGGCATTCAGCCCGCGGATCGAGACCGTGGCATTGGCGCCGGCAGGGCGTGCGTCGACGCCAACGGCAAGGAACAAGGCTTCGGTGACGTTCAGTCCGGCAAAGGAGGCGAGCTCATCGCTGGTGATGACCTGGACCGCCGCCTGAACATCGAGGATCGGTTGCTGACGCTGGCTGGCCGAGACAAAGACCGGCGCGACGGTCGACGCAGCCAGTGAAGAGACCTGCGTTTCGGCCGCCAGTGCCGCGTGGATCGGAAGTAGGGTGGCGATGGCCGAAGCCACGCCTGCCCGCGTTGTCGGACATGCAAGCATGATGGGGCACTCCAAGCGCGCGTCAGTGCTTGGCGCCGTGGCTCAGCGCATGGCCGTGCGGCATGGCGCCGGACAGCGCGCGTCCCTTGGCCTTGATCTCGAGCGAGTGTTTCTTGCCGTCGACCCCGACAAAATCGAGCGTGATCGGCACGATGTCATCGGGTTTGATCTGCTGCTTCAGGTCGATCAGCATCACGTGATGGCCGCCCGGCTTGAGGGAGAACGTCTGACCCTGCGGAAGGTCGATGCCTGGGATCGCGCGCATCTTCATGACGCCGCCGTCCATTGCCATTTCGTGGATTTCCACGGTGCCAGCCACCGGAGAGCGGCCGCCGACCAGACGAACACTCTGCTCGGCCTTGATTTCCATGAAAGCGCCGGCTGCGCGCTGCTGCGGCACCGTGGCGCGAACCCACGGATCGCTGATTGCCACTTGGGCGGCAGCCGATGCAGCAAACGCGAGTGCCGAGGTAGCGAGGAGGGCACGAACGGGAAGGGAACGGATTTTCATGACGATTGCCTTTGAGTCTGAGGAAACGGGATTCCCGAGTGACCGAGGCCAATTGCGCGGGCGCGCGACTCGAGCGACCAGCAAGCGCAGTCGGCCGTCACGGACGGGGAGAAGAATGGAAGGCGCGCATCCACCCGGCGGCTTGAACCGCGCGGAATGCGCCGACGCTTATGCCGCGTGCGGCGGTGCGCGTGCGTGGGTGCCCGCCCAGACGTCGTCTGCCCGGGCGGTTAGGGTCGACGCGGGCCTGGCCGCATCGACGCTGGCGGGCGGCACGGTCGGCGCGTCCGCAGCAGGCGGCAGGAGCGACCCGAGGAGTTGGGCAAATTTGCAGTCCGAGGCGCCGGGACGGGCATGGTCGGCCGGCGCAGGCTGCGCGGCGCCGTCCAGCAAGACGACGCGCTTGACGCCGGCGGAGGAACATAGCTCCACCATGATTGGCGTCTCGCCAAGGACCCGCGTCAGGGTCAAAACTGCGGTAGGCGCGTACGCTGCAACCGCGAAGGCAATCAGCGCAAACCACACCACGGCCTGCTGCGGCAACGTCAGCCGTGCGACCTTGAAGCCCGTGGAAGCGGCGTAAGGGTGGTTCACACGCCGGATTGTACGGCGATGCGGTTGCGGCCGCCCCGAGGTAACGCAGCGCGATGACTGTGCATGAGGCTGCGCAGGCCCGGCGTGACCCGGTTCAGACCAGTGCCGCCAGCCCGGCACGCGCGATCTGCAGGTCTTCCGATGATTTGACACCGCTCACGCCAATGGCGCCGATGCAGTGGCCGTCGAGCATGATCGGCGCGCCGCCTTCCAGGGCCGTAACGGCAGCCACAGAGAGAAAGGAAACGCGTCCTTCATTGACCGTCTTCTCATAGACGCCGCTCTCGCGCCGACCGATTGCCGCGGTGATGGCCTTGCCGGGCGCGATCGTCGCCGAGATTGGGGGTGCGCCGTCGAGCCGCTTCAGCCAGAGCAGGTGTCCGCCTTCATCGCAGATCGCGATCGTGACTGCCCAGCCGTTCGTGTTCGCCTCGGCTTCGCAGGCGGCCGCAATGCGTCCCACGTCGCTGGCGGTCAGATAGGGTTTCTGTTTCATGCGTTGGTCTGTGCCTTTTTCAGAGCGATGTACTTCAGGTGGAGTTGCTCGCGGGTCTCGACGTGCGCCGGATCGACCGGGATACAGTCGACTGGGCAGACCTCGCGGCATTGCGGCGTATCGAAATGGCCGACGCACTCAGTACAACGGGCGGGATCGATCCGGTAGATCTCCGGCCCCATCGAAATCGCTGCATTCGGGCATTCCGGCTCGCAGACGTCGCAATTGATGCACTCGTCGGTGATCAGCAGCGCCATGACGGGCGCCTTAGCCCAAAACCCGGCGCTCGGCGGCGCGGCGCTCCAGCGCCTTCTGTACGATCGGGTGGACGAAGCGGGCGGTATCACCGCCGAAAAAAGCGACCTCGCGCACGATCGTCGAGGAGATGAACATGTAGCGCTCCGACGGCGTCAGAAACACGATCTCGACGTTCGGATCCATGCCGCGGTTCATGCCTGCCATTTGGAACTCGTACTCGAAGTCGCTCGCCGCGCGCAGGCCGCGCAGGATGATGTTGGCGTCCTGTGCCCGCACGAAGTCGAGCAGCAGGCAGGAGAACGGCTCGACGCGGAGGTTGGGCACCGAGGCGAGCACCTGCCGCGCCAGGTCAACGCGTTCATGCACATCGAACCACGGGCCCTTGCGGCGGGATTCCGCCACCGCCAGCACGACTTCGTCGAACAGCCTTGCCGCCCGGTGGATCAGGTCTTCGTGACCTTTGGTGAGCGGGTCGAACGTTCCTGGGTAGATGCAGCGTTTCACGCCTCGGATGGCTGGCCGGCTGGCGCGCCGTCGTTGTGTACGAAAAGATGATAGTGCACCATGCCGGCGCGACCGCTGCGGTGCAGCGTAAGGTCGGCAAAGTCCGCGAGCGGACGTCCAGCTTCCGCATACACGGCGCCGCCGTGGGCGAGGCGCGCTGGCACCAGCCGTGCCAGCTCCCGCCAGAGGTCGAGCGCGAACGGCGGGTCGAGGAAGATGATGTCGAAGCGTTCTTCCGTCCGGGTCAGAAATCCGAGCGCATCGGCGCAGTGGCAGACCATCGCGTCCAGCGCGAAGTGACTGCGGTTGCGCTCGATCGCGGCCGCAGCGGCGGGCACGCGTTCGACAGCGACGACGCGGCGGGCGCCGCGCGATGCGGCCTCGAGGGCAAGCGCGCCGGAGCCGGCGAACAGATCGAGGCAACTGCGACCTTCCAACGTTTGCCCGAGCCAGTTGAACAGCGTTTCACGCACGCGATCCGGCGTCGGACGAAAGCCGGGCAGGCGGCCCGCCTCGGAAAAGCGGATGATGCGGCCACGGTGACTGCCGCCGATGATGCGCAGCTGATGGCGCGGCGTGCTCACGGTCGACGGCAGGAGGGCTCCATAGAATGAGATTTTGGAACAGCAGCATGCTGGCGATGCTTCTCCGCCGGCCCTAGGCAGAAAACGATGTGGGGATTGTTTAGACGCAGGCCCGCTCCGGCGCCGGCAGGCAGCGAGGCGGACACGACCGGGGCGACGCCGCTCGCGGCGACCACGGCTGCGGAGGCAACGTCGGCCGCGCTGCACCAGCCCGATCAGCCGGCTGATGCCGGTGAGCGGACGGGCTGGCTCGGTCGCCTCAAGAGCGGTCTGGCCGCCACGCGAGACAAGCTCGGACTCACGTCGTTGATGACGCGCGGGCTCGACGACGAAACGCTGGAGGCGCTCGAGACGCAATTGCTGATGGCCGACTGCGGGATGCCGGCGACGACACACATCCTGGATGCATTGCGCCAGCGCTGGAAGGCCACCGGCGGGAAGGTTCCGCCGCGTGCGCTGCTTGTCGAGACGTTGAGCGAGCTGCTGGCGCCGCTCGAGCGGCGGTTCGAGATCGATCCCGAGGCGCGGCCCTACGTCATCATGATCGCGGGCGTCAACGGCGCCGGCAAGACCACGTCGATCGGCAAGCTGGCCAGGCTGCTGCGATCCGAGGGTGCGACCGTGTTGCTGGCCGCCGGCGATACTTTTCGTGCCGCCGCGCGCGAGCAGCTGGCGATCTGGGGTGAGCGCAACGGCATTGCGGTCATTCAGCAGCAGGGCGGTGATCCCTCGGCGGTCATGTTCGACGCCGTCAATGCGGGCCGGGCGCGCGGCATCGACGTAGTGATCTGCGACACGGCGGGGCGGTTGCCGACGCAGCTTCATCTGATGGAAGAGCTCAAGAAGGCTCGACGGGCCGTCGCGAAGGCACATGCCGATGCGCCGCACGAGGTGCTGCTGGTTCTCGATGGGACGACCGGTCAGAACGCGCTGGCACAGGTCCGCGCCTTCGATGACGCGCTCGGGCTGACGGGGCTCGTGGTGACCAAGCTGGACGGCAGCGCCAAGGGCGGTGTCGTCTGCGCGATTGCCAAGGAAAGACCCATTCCGCTTCGCTTCATCGGCGTCGGGGAGGGTATCGACGACCTGCGTCCGTTCGCGGCCCGCGAGTTTGCCGAGGCGTTGGTGTAGCGGCGTGGCGCCCCGCCCGCGGAGTGGGAAGCGCTATTCCGGCGTCACGCAGTAGGCGATGCCTTCGCCGTCCCAGCCGTCCGCGAGAAGGGTTGCATAGACGATCGGGTCGGTCGTGAAGCGGTGGTTTGCATCGTCCGGATAGGCCGGGCCGCGAAAGGCGCGGTAGACCGGGCGTAGCCCGGCGGGACATCGACGCTGATCGCCCGTGCCTTCCGCCTCGATCACCCAGCCGTCGACGCCTTCATCGACGGGAAGGCGTGGCAAGGACCGATTCTCCGGGTTAAGGCTGCGCAGAAGCTGGCGTTCGTCGTCTCGACTCGTGTAGAAGTGCGATCCCCGTTGCCCGAAGAGTGCGACGCGATCGAAATAAAAGCGCGTCAGCGGCACGCGTCCGTCGCCGGGGTTGGCTGTCACCGGATGCTGGCTTCCTGTGCGTTCAAACGCTTCGAGCGAATCGAGCAACGTCTGCTCGTCCGACCGTGCCGTCTGAAAGTAGTAATCGAGCGCGTGGTGAGTAAATTCGGCCATTCTCGAGCCGCCACGGTGATTGGGATCGATCGCGACCCGGAGCGGTGTGACGACCACCGGAAGCCCGTCGAGGAAACCCAGTCGGAGTTCGCCTTCATGCCGGTTGGCAGTGTCCGCCCGGTGGCTGAGGACGATCTTGCAGGCGCGACCTGAATCGAGCCGCAGGCCGGCGCGGCACTCGCCGCCAGCGGCCAGGAAGGCACTTCCCGCCAGTTGTACCGAGGCAATCGTGACCGGGCGCGCACCCACGTTTCGGACCGTCAGCGCTTGACGAGCCGCCGGTGCCGTGCCGGTGCTCAGCGAGGGCGGCTGCACTCCGAAGTCCACGACCCGCGGCGCAACGCGCACCTGCGGGCGCTCGTCCTCCTGTTCGGCATCGGCGATGTAAGCGGCCAGGTCCGACATCGCCCTGCGGCTCAGACGCCCATCGAGAAAGGCCATCGAGTAGACGCGCTTGATGGCGTTCTCGATGTCGGCCGCAGTCGTTCCGAGGTGGATCCGGTTCTGTCGAAAGGTGGGGGTGGGACCGTGGCAGGCGCCGTTGGCGCAGGTGGGCGAGTTCGGCACGATGACCGCGTGGTAGAGCGCGCGACCGCGTGCAGGATCAGGCGGGCTTGCTTGACCCGCGCTGGCGAGGCCCGACGCCGGCAGCGCCGCTGCGATCGCCGACACGATGACCTCGGCGCTCAGACGGACGAGTGTGGCGGGCAGACGGACGCGCATGGCACGAAGCTCGGAAAGAACGTGTCATATAGGCTGATTCTGCGACACCAATTTGACAGAGCCGACACATGATGACCTCCAACCGACTCCCCGCAGCGGCTCAGAACGGCGCCGGCGAGACCAGTTGAACGTTCGAGTCGAAGTCGTCCGTGAAACGTAGCTGCGTGGCGTGCAGCATGAGTCGCGCCGCCGGTTGCGTGGCGCCATACAGCGTGTCGCCGACGATCGGATGTCCGAGTGCGCGCAGGTGTACACGCAGCTGGTGCGAGCGGCCGGTGATGGGCTCGAGCCGCAGGCGAGCGCGATTGACCGTCGGCATGCGCTCCAGCACGCAATAGCGTGTCAACGCAGGCTTGCCGTGATCGGGGTCGATCTTCTGGCGGGGACGGCGCGGCCAGTCCACGACGAGAGGCAGCGAGATCTCGCCGCGATCGGACACCGGAAGCCCCTCGACGACGGCTTCGTATGTCTTTCCGATCCTGCGTTCGGCAAACGCGATGGAGAGGTTCCGGTGTGCCGCCGCGCCGAGGGCGAACAGCAGGATACCCGAGGTTTCCATGTCGAGTCGATGCACGGGACGCGCATCGGGAAAGTGCGCCTGCACGCGCCGCGCGGCGCAGTCGGCCTTGGCGGGACCACGGCCGGGGACTGAGAGCATCCCCGCCGGCTTGTCGATTGCGAGCCAGTGTGTTCCGTGGCCGAGGATCGGCGGCAGCGGCGGAAGATCGGGGTCAGCTACGAACTTCACCCACGACCAGATACTCGAGCAGCGCTTTCTGAGCATGCATCCGGTTCCAGGCCTCTTCCCATACGACACTCTGCGGCCCGTCGATCACGCCCGCCGTGACCTCCTCGCCGCGGTGCGCCGGCAGGCAATGCATGAAAAGGGCGTCCTGGTCGGCGCAGGCCATCATGTCCTCGTCGACGCACCAGTCGGCAAAGGCCTGCCGACGTGCGTCCGCTTCGGCCTCGAAGCCCATGCTGGTCCAGACGTCGGTGGTGACGATGTGGGCGCCGCGCACGGCGTGCATCGGGTCGGCGAAAACACGCACGTGGTCTCTCGCGGCAGCCAGTTGCGCCGGGTCGATCGGGTAGCCCGGCGGCGTCGATGCGTGGATGGTGAAGCCCAGCACCCGAGCAGCCTGCATCCATGAGTTCAGCATGTTGTTGGCGTCTCCAACCCAGCAGACGGTCTTTCCCTGGATCGGCCCGCGCTGCTCGACGTACGTGAAGACGTCGGCCAGTACCTGGCATGGGTGATGCTCGTCGGTCAGACCGTTGATTACCGGCACCCGCGAGTAGGCCGCAAAGCGCTCGACGACGGCCTGCTTGAAGGTGCGGATCATCACCACGTCCACCATGCCGGAGATGACCCGGGCCAGATCTTCGACCGGTTCGCCGCGTGATATCTGCGAAGACTCACTGGTCAGGAAGATGGCGGCCCCGCCAAGCTGGGTCATGCCCGCTTCGAAGCTGACCCGGGTGCGGGTGGAGTTCTTTTCGAACACCATCGCCAGCGTGCGGTCGCGCAGCGGATGGTAGAGCTCGTAGCGCTTGAAGCGATCCTTGATGATGCGCGTGCGTTCGAACAGATAGGCGTACTCGTCGGCGCTAAAGTCAGCGATCTGAAGGAAATGGCGGACTTTGCGCACCTGACCGGAGAGCCCGGTCGGGCTGCCGACCGTGGGACTGAGGGTGCTGCTGGTCTCCATGGGAATGCGATCCATGGCCTGTCAAGCGCACGAGTTTAGCCCGCCGAAGCCTCCGTTGTGGCTGCCCTCATAGAATGAATATGCGCAAATTCTGGCGCCTCAACTCATCTGCGTCGGCCAAACGCCCTGTTCGTGCCGCCGGCTCCTGCGTCGTGATCGACCCTTCTTCCCCGACCCGTCCTGATGTCGACGCCGACGCCGACGGCACGATCGTCCGCGGTGACCTCGTCATCAAGGGCGTCACGCGCTCAGGACGCACCTTTCGTCCGAGCGATTGGGCTGATCGCCTGTGCGGCGTGATGTCGGCGTTCGGCTCCGACGAGCAGCTGCGTTACAGCCCATTGGTGGCCCCCGCGCTACGGGACGGCATTCGCTGCGTGATCGTGCGCGGCGAATTGGCTCGTCTCGAACCGCGTCTTTACCGCTTCTTCCTGGGTTTTGCGCTGGACAACGAGTTGCAGGTCAGCTTCGACGCCGATGCGGTAGCAACGCTGCTGCCCGATGCGCTTCGGCGGATGGCGAGCGAACCGCGCAGCCGACACCGGGCCGACGCGAGCGGACAGAAAGAAGACTATTGACGAGTCGGCTCGTCCCCGGCGTGGCGCGTCCCCCCGCAGTCAAGCCAGTCGCATTCCTCCGCGCCGGTGAAGAAAAAGGGCCCACGAACGGGCCCTCGGGATGGTCGTGGCGCGCTGATCTGGCTCAGGCCGCTTTCATTGCCTTGATCGCGCGGACCAGTTTGCTCTTGCTGCGCGAGGCGGCGTTCTTGTGAACGATCTTCTTGTCGGCGATGCGGTCGATGATCGACTGCGAGGCCTGCATCTGCTTCATCGCAGCTTCCTGGTCGCCAGCGGCGATTGCATTGCGAACCTTCTTCACGGCGGTGCGAAGCTGCGTGCGAAGCGACGCGTTGTGTGCCCGCTGCTTGTCGTTCTGACGGGCGCGTTTCTTGGCTTGGGCGGTGTTTGCCATGTCTTGTTCGAGCTCCGGTTGCTTTGGGCCTGGATGGGGCCTGACTCCGTGCGCGGAGACACGTCGCGCAAAGAGTACGTGAATCAGTACGTGAATCTTCGGAAGAGCCTAGTAGTATAAGCTCGGATCGCGTTTTCCGCAATCGCGCCCCATCACCCACACGACCGGAGTCGACGGCGAGGCGGTGTTGCAAACGTCTGCGCCGCAGCACGCCCGCCGTCGGTCCAGCACCCGATGAACGTTTTCCGCGCCATCGTCGGCGTCTCTGCCTTCACCTCGCTGTCGCGGGTAACCGGGCTCGTGCGCGAGGTGGTGATGGCGCGCGTATTCGGCGCCGGTGCGGCCAATGACGCATTCGAGATCGCCTTCCAGATCCCCAACATGCTGCGGCGTCTGTTTGCCGAAGGGGCATTTTCCCAGGCGTTTGTTCCCATGCTTTCGGAATACCGCGCCCAGCGCGGCGAGACGGCGACCCGGCTGCTCGCCGACCGTGTGGCGACGCTCCAACTGATTGCGCTACTCGCCGTCAGCGCGCTCGGAATCCTCGCGGCGCCCTGGTTGGTACCGTTGATCGCGAGCGGCTTCGGCGCGGCGCCGGGTAAGGAGGCTCTCACGGTCGAGCTGCTTCGGATCATGTTTCCCTACATCCTATTCATTGCGTTGACAGCGCTCGCCGGCGGCGTTCTGAACGTGTGGAAGCGCTTCGCGGTGCCGGCCTTCACGCCGGTTTTGTTGAATCTTTCGATGATCGCCGGCGCACTGTGGGCTGCACCGATGTTTGCCGAGCCGATCCACGCGCTCGCGTGGGCGGTAGTCGTTGGCGGCGTCCTGCAACTCTCGGCGCAGCTTTGGGCGCTCGGGCGTTTGGGGCTGCTGCCGAGGTTTGCATGGGCTCCGCGCGACGAGGGCGTGCTGCGCATCCTGCGCAATATGGGGCCGGCGCTCCTGGGCGTGTCAGTGGCGCAGGTGTCGCTGATCATCAACACCAACTACGCATCGCACTTCGGCACAGGCGCAGTCAGCTGGCTGAAGAAGGCGGATCGGCTGATGGAGCTGCCGACCGCGCTGCTTGGAGTTGCCATCGGCACTGTCATCCTGCCTGCGCTCGGACTGCTTCGCTCACGTGGCGAGGAGCGCGCCTACGGAGCGCTTCTGGATTACGGCTTGCGCTTTTCGCTGCTGGCCACGCTTCCGGCGATGGCAGTCATGTTGCTTCTCGCGCTGCCGATGGTTGCCGTGCTGTTCCAGCGCGGTGCCTTCACGGCGCAGGACACCCTGGCCACAGCGCCGGCAGTGGCTGCCTACGCGGTCGGTATCACGGCCCTGGTCGCCATCAAGATTCTTGCCCCCGCCTTCTACGCCCGGCAGGACATTCGCACGCCGGTACGGATCGCCGTCAGGGTTTTGGTGTTGACCCAACTACTGAACCTCGTGTTGGTTTTCGGCGTATTCCGCGTGCTGGCGCCGCATCTGTTGCATGCCGCGCTGGCTCTCTCGACCAGCCTTGGTGCATTGATGAACGCATGGTGGCTGCTGCGCGGTCTCACCGGTCGCGGCCTGTACGACCCGGCGCCCGGTTGGCGGCGCTTCATCCTGCACGTGCTCGGCGCCACTGCAACAGCCGGCATTGCGGTCGTGGTCGCAATGCCGGCGTCAAGCTGGTGGCTTGCGAGCGGCGAGCTCGCGCGGATCGTGATGCTGACGATTCTGTTCGCGCTGGGTGCGACGTCTTATCTTGCCGTTCTGCATCTGGTCGGCTACCGGCCCCGGGACCTGCGGCGCCGTGTCCGCGTGGCGGAGTGAACGCGGCTCATGTGAGTGAAACCCAGCGTGGATACCTGCGCGGAGCATGCATCGCCTGGGGACACGCTGGATCAGACACTGCACTCCGTGCGCCTTGCGCGTCATCCCGCTCGCAGCTTTCTTCAGCGTTTCCCTCGGTTGCCGAAACCGACCCCGAACCAGCGGCTTAGTGTCCGAACGAGCGTAAAGACTTGCGGCCGAAAGGGCGTTCCGAAAGGGCGTTCCGAAAGAGCGTTCAGTCGTTGCGCCTGGGGCGCGCTTTTGAACCGGACGCGGCTGCGCGCGCGTGGGCTGTGACTTCCGGATGCGCGCGGCGCTGTCCCGATGCCGACGGTGCGAGGGCGCGAATGTGCAGAACGTGATCGACCAATTCGAACCCGTGTTCCTTGACGACGCGCTCGATGCGACGCTGGATCTCAGGGTCGTGAAACTCGACGACCTGACCTGTATTGACGCAGACGATGTGGTCGTGACGATCGCCGTCGGACAACTCGAAGATCGACTTGCCGCCTTCGAAATGGTGTCGCTTGAGGATGCCGGCCTGTTCGAACTGCGTCAGCACGCGGTAGATGGTGGCGAGGCCAACGTCCAATCCTTCGTCCATGAGCAGGCGGTAGACGTCCTCGGCCGTCATGTGCCGGACCTTGGACTTGTGGAAGAGGTCGAGCACCTTCATCCGCGGCAGGGTGGCCTTCAGTCCGGCGGCTTTCAGGTCGAGTTCGCGGGCCATGACAGGGCGGGCTCCGGGTTCGAGAAGTCGCGGGCTATCATACCGCGTCGCCACCGTCGTCTTCGTCCTTCGCCGATCGGCTCTACCTTCCATGTTTCCACGCCTGTTCGCCTCGCGCCTCACTCTCCTGCTAGCGACCGTGTCGGCGGCATGGTTTCTTGCCGGATGCGGCCTCGTCTACAAGATGGAGGTCAATCAGGGCAATTACGTCACCAAGGAAATGGCGGAGCGGCTGCGCGAGGGGCAAAGCCGCCAGCAGGTGCGCGCGCTGTTGGGTACGCCGACGGCAGAGAGCGTCTTTCACGCCGACCGCTGGGACTACCGCTTTTCTCTCGAGCGCCGTGGGCGCCTTGTCACGCAGCATCGCCTGACGGTCTACTTCGAGAATGATCGCCTCAAGCGCTGGGAGAGTGCAGAGCTGCCCGCGCACGCGCTGGTCGATCGCGACCCCGCTTACGCGGCGCTCGAACCGGGTGCGGCGTCCGGCGACGGGCGCGGATGGTTCAGCTGGCTAACGGATTGGTGGCGCCGCTGAGCGCGGGCTGCCTCGGAGCGCTCCATGGTCGATCTCATCATCGCCGGCGCCAGCGGCCGTATGGGTCGCATGCTTCTGGAGACGGCGAGCGCCGACGCCGAGGTGCGGCTGGTCGGTGCGCTCGATGCCGTCGGGTCGCCCGCAGTCGGGGCCACGGTGCGTTCCTTTGGCGCCGCGAGTGATTTGCCTGTGCGCGACTCGCTCGCGGGCATGCCCGCCGGCGCGGTTCTGATCGATTTCACCCGTCCAGAGGCGACTCTGGGCTACCTCGAGCAGTGCGCTGAACTGGGACTGGCCCACGTCATAGGCACCACAGGCTTCTCAGCCGAACAGCTTGATCGCATCCGCAGTCTCTCCGGCCGGGTGCCGGTGGTTATGGCGCCCAACTTTTCGGTGGGCGTGCAGGCGGTGCTGACGCTTCTCCGTGTTGCGGGCCGCTTGCTGCAGAACGGCTACGACGTCGAGATCGTCGAGATGCACCACCGCTACAAAGTGGATGCCCCGTCGGGAACGGCCGTGCGAATGGGTGAGGTCATTGCCGAGGCGCAGGGCACCGCGCTCCAGCAGCGCGCCGTTTGGAGCCGCGAGGGGCATACGGGCCCGCGCGCGCAGGGCGCGATCGGCTTCGCAACGTTGCGCGGCGGTGATGTCGTCGGGGACCACACCGTGATCTTTGCTGGCGGCGGTGAACGCATCGAGATCACTCACCGCTCATCGAGCCGTGCGGCCTATGCGACCGGAGCCATCAGGGCGGCCAAGTATCTCGCAGGTCATTGGCAGGCTGGCATGCACGACGTCAGCCGGGCGCTCGGCGTCGATTGACCACGCTCGCTTTGCCGGACGAGCGCCCTAGGGTCCGCACGTTGCGGCACGCTCTATAATCGGTTCGGTCAAGGTACGGGATTTCGTCGCCGCGTCGACCGGGCTGCATGCCGACGGGTTGGCGCGGGTCGCAGCGAAGTCCCGTTTTGCACGTCTGGGGCAGCGAGCCCGACGGGTTGCGGCTTCACGGCTCGCCAAGCACGCACGTTCGGACGGCCGGCACCGGCGGTCACGGAGTCGTGCGCGTCGCGGGCGCGATCTGCCTGCCCCGTGCGCCAGGCGCCTCCTCCGAACGACGGCTCGTCCGGCGTCCTGACCCACCTCCGTGAGATGACGATGATGATTCCTGCTCACCCACCGGCCTTGCTCGCCCTGGCAGATGGAACGGTCTTTCGCGGGCGCTCGATCGGCGCCCTCGGTCAGGCCGTGGGTGAGGTCGTGTTCAACACGTCGATGACCGGCTATCAGGAAATCCTCACTGATCCGTCCTACGCCGGCCAGTTCGTCACGCTCACCTATCCGCACATCGGTAACGTCGGCGTCAATGACGAGGACGTCGAGTCACGTCGCATCTTCGCAGCGGGTCTGATCATCCGCGACCTTTCGTTGGCGGTATCGAACTTTCGCGCGCGGGGCGGGCTTTCCGACTACCTGCGCGCAGCGGGGGTGGTCGGCATCGCCGACATCGATACCCGGCAGCTCACCCGGTTGTTGCGTGAGAACGGTGCGCAGAATGCCTGCATCCAGGCAGGCGAGCTCGACGCCACGCGGGCGGTGGAAGCGGCGCGTGCGGCCCCGTCGATGGCCGGGCAGGATCTGGCACGAGTGGTCAGCTGCGACCGGCCGTACACCTGGGACCAGTCGTCCTGGGCGCTCGGTGCCGGGTATGGGCGCATGACGAACCCTCGCTTCCACGTCGTGGCCTATGACTACGGCGTCAAGCACAACATCCTGCGGATGCTCGCTGAACGCGGATGCCGCCTGACCGTGGTGCCCGCGGAGACGCCTGCCAGCGAAGTACTGGCACTCTCTCCGCATGGTGTCTTTCTGTCAAACGGGCCGGGCGACCCGGAACCGTGCCGCTATGCGATCGAGGCGATCTGCACGATCGTCGATCGCGGTATCCCAACCTTCGGCATCTGTCTCGGCCACCAGTTGTTGACGCTCGCCAGTGGCGGTCGCACGATGAAGTTGAAGACCGGGCATCACGGCGCCAACCATCCGGTCAAGGACCTCGACGACGGACGGGTGCTGATTACCAGCCAGAACCACGGTTTCGCCGGTGATCCTGACAGCCTGCCAGCCAACGTTCGCGTGACGCATGTGAGCTTGTTCGATGGCACGCTGCAGGGCATTGCGCGTACCGACCGACCGGCGTTCGGCTTTCAGGGCCATCCCGAGGCGAGCCCCGGACCGCACGACGTGGCCTATCTGTTCGACCGCTTCATCGACATGATGGCGGCGCCCGCATGACCATGCAGCGCGCGCGACCGAAGCGCCTGATTCTCATCAGGCACGGCGAGACGGCCTGGAACCGGGAAGAGCGCATCCAGGGGCAGCTCGACGCCCCGCTGAATGCGCTCGGTGTGCGGCAGGCAGCGCTGACGGCGCAGGCGCTGATGGCAGGCGGCTGGTTCGAGGGCGTCGAGGAGATCGTTTCCAGCGATCTGTCGCGCGCGCTCGATACCGCCTCTGCCATCGCGGAGATAAGCGGTTTGCCGTTGCGCCAGGAGCGTTCGCTTCGCGAGCGACACTTCGGCGAATTGCAGGGTATCACCTATGCCGAATGGCGCCAGGCCGACGCCGAGGGACTCGCCCGCTTCCGCGCCGGCGATCCGGACTATGGGCCGCCAGGCGGCGAGACGGCGCGCGATTTTCTGCGCCGCTGCGTCGAAGCCGTCACCCACCTGGTCATGTCTGCGTCCGGCTCGCATGTGCTTGCAGTGACGCACGGCGGGGTCATCAGCTCGCTCTATCGGCATTCACGCTTGCTCGGGTTCGCCAGCGAACGCACCTGGAGCGTACCCAACGCCTCGCTGAGCGTCTGGCATCTTCGTTGGCCTGACAGTGGCGTGGAATTTGTATGTGAACGCATCGGCGACGCCGCTCACCTGGAAGGCAGCGAGACTGCAGCGTTGGAAGCCATCGAAAAGTAATCAAAGCAGCCGAGGCGGAGATGCCCAAGCGCACCGACATTCAATCCATCCTCATCATCGGCGCCGGTCCGATCGTCATTGGCCAGGCGTGCGAGTTCGACTACTCCGGCGCCCAGGCCTGCAAGGCACTGCGGGAAGAGGGCTATCGCGTCATCCTCGTCAACTCGAATCCGGCCACCATCATGACCGATCCGGAGATGGCGGATGTCACCTACATCGAGCCGATCACGGCGGCCGTGGTTGAACGCATCCTCGAGCGCGAGCGCCCCGACGCGTTGTTGCCCACGATGGGCGGGCAGACGGCGCTCAACACCGCAATGGAGCTGTCGCGCACTGGCGTACTCGCGCGACTTGGCGTGGAGCTGATCGGGGCCAACGAGCAGGCGATCGAGAAAGCGGAAGATCGGCTCAAGTTCAAGGACGCGATGACCCGCATCGGCCTGGGCTCGGCCCGTTCGGGGATAGCGCACTCGCTCGACGAGGCCTTGGCGGTGCAGAAGACCGTGGGCTTTCCCGCGGTCATCCGGCCGTCGTTTACTCTGGGCGGCAGCGGTGGCGGCATTGCCTACAACATGGAGGAATTCATCGAGATCTGCCGGCGCGGCCTGGAGCTGTCGCCCACCCATGAGCTGCTGATCGAAGAGTCGCTGCTTGGCTGGAAAGAGTTCGAGATGGAGGTTGTGCGCGACCGCGCCGACAACTGCATCATCATTTGTTCGATCGAAAACCTCGACCCGATGGGCGTGCACACCGGCGACTCCATCACGGTGGCGCCGGCGCAGACACTGACCGACAAGGAGTATCAGATCATGCGCAACGCCTCGATCGCGGTACTGCGCGAGATCGGGGTGGATACCGGCGGCTCGAACGTCCAGTTCGCGATCGATCCGAAGGACGGACGGATGATCGTCATCGAGATGAATCCGCGCGTGTCGCGCTCGTCGGCGCTCGCCTCGAAGGCAACCGGTTTCCCCATTGCCAAGGTGGCGGCGAAACTCGCGGTCGGCTACACGCTCGACGAGCTACGCAACGACATCACCGGAGGCGCCACGCCGGCCTCCTTCGAGCCTACGATCGACTATGTCGTCACCAAGGTGCCGCGCTTCGCGTTCGAGAAGTTCAAAGAGGCCGATCCGCATCTGACCACACAGATGAAGAGCGTGGGCGAGGTCATGGCCATCGGGCGCACGTTCCAGGAGAGCCTGCAAAAGGCCCTGCGCGGGCTCGAGGTCGGCGTGGACGGATTCAACCTCAAGTCAGTCGATCGCGACAAGATCAGCGAGCACCTGTCGAATCCGACACCGGAGCGCCTTTGGTATGTCGCCGATGCGTTCGGCATCGGCATGACGGTCGAGGAGGTGTACGACGACACCGGTATCGATCCGTGGTTCCTCAGCCAGATCAAGGAGGTCGTCGATCTCGAGCTTGCGCTCGAGAAACGTCGGCTCGACTCGCTCTCGCGCGACGAGCTTCGCTACCTCAAGCGCAAGGGCTTTTCCGACCGGCGCCTCGCCTATCTGCTGCGGACGTCCCCGGATGCAGTGCGTGCGGTGCGCCATGCCCACGGCATTCGGCCGGTCTACAAGCGCGTCGATACCTGCGCGGCCGAGTTCGCTACCCGTACGGCCTACATGTACTCGACCTACGAAGACGAATGCGAGGCGCAGCCCACCGACCGGAAGAAGATCATCGTGCTGGGTGGCGGTCCCAATCGGATCGGGCAGGGTATTGAGTTCGACTACTGCTGTGTGCACGCTGCGATGGCGCTGCGCGAAGACGGGTTCGAGACCATCATGGTCAACTGCAATCCGGAAACCGTCTCGACCGATTACGACACCTCGGATCGTCTCTATTTCGAGCCGGTCACCCTCGAGGACGTGCTTGAGATCGTGCATGTCGAGAAGCCTGTTGGTGTCATCGTGCAGTACGGCGGGCAGACACCGCTGAAACTCGCACGCGATCTGGAGCGCTGCGGCGTGCCGATCATCGGCACGACGCCGGACGCCATCGACATCGCCGAGGACCGGGAGCGCTTCCAGAAGCTATTGCAGGAATTGGGGCTCAAGCAGCCTCCCAACCGCACGGCCCGTGACGAGGCGAGCGCACTCAAGCTGGCCGACGAGATCGGCTATCCGCTGGTGGTGCGTCCCTCCTACGTGCTTGGCGGCCGGGCGATGGAGATCGTGCATGCGGCCGAGGACCTCGAGCGCTACATGCGCGAGGCAGTCAAAGTGTCGAATGACTCTCCGGTCCTGCTTGACCGCTATCTGAATGACGCCATCGAGGTCGATGTCGATGCGCTCGCAGACGGCCAGGAAGTCGTGATCGGCGGAATCATGGAACACATCGAGCAGGCGGGTGTTCACTCGGGCGACTCCGCCTGTTCATTGCCACCGTACTCGCTTTCGCGTGAACTGCAGGCCGAGCTGCGGCGGCAGACCGTTGCCATGGCAATGGCACTCCGCGTCGTCGGCCTGATGAATGTGCAGTTCGCGGTTCGCGACGAGGGCGGACAGCACGTGGTATACGTTCTCGAAGTGAATCCGCGCGCATCGCGCACGGTGCCCTTCGTCTCCAAGGCGACCGGACGACCGCTGGCCAAGATCGCCGCGCGCTGCATGGCCGGGCGCAGTCTCGCCGAGCAGGGCATCGGGGGAGAGATCGTGCCGCCGTACTACTCGGTCAAGGAAGCCGTCTTTCCGTTCAACAAGTTCCCGGGCGTGGATCCGTTCCTCGGCCCGGAGATGAAATCGACCGGCGAGGTGATGGGCGTCGGCTACAGCTTCGCTGAGGCCTTCGAAAAGTCGCAGCTCGCCGCAGGAACGCGCCTGCCTGTTGCCGGGCGGGTGTTCCTGTCGGTGCGGCCATCCGACCGTGCGCGGGCCGTCGAGGTGGCACGGATCCTGGTCGAGGCAGGGCTGACGCTGTGTGCGACGCGCGGTACGGCGGCTGCCATTGCCACGGCGGGCATTGCCGTCGATGTCGTGAAGAAGGTGCAAGAAGGCCGACCGAATATCGTCGACCTGATCAAGGACGATCAGATCGTCCTCGTCATCAATACCGTCGAAGAGAAGAGGGGCGCCATCGCCGACAGCGCCTACATCCGTCGCGCAGCGCAGGCAGCCCGCCTGCCCGTGTACACGACGATTGCCGGCGCTTGGGCGGCGGCGGTCGGTATCGCGGATGGCCCGGAACTCACGCCCTACCCGCTGCAGTCGCTCCTCGAGTCGGCCGGCGAGGCGCATCCCGGCGCTATCGCAGCATAGTAAAACCACGCCCTGTCCATCCGCCACGGGCGGACCCCCAGCCTATTTTTCCGTCATGAGCAAGCTTCCGATCACGCGCTACGGCGAACAGCAATTGAAGGCAGAACTTCACCGGTTGAAGACGCTTGAGCGGCCGGCGATCTCGGCCGCGATCGCGGAGGCGCGGGCGCAGGGAGACATCAGCGAGAACGCCGAGTACGACGCCGCCAAGGAAAAGCAGTCGTTCGTCGAAGGCCGGATCCTGGAGATCGAAAGCAAGCTTGCGATTGCTCAGGTGATCGATCCGGCGACGCTGGATGCCGGCGGGCGGGTCGTCTTTGGCGCCACGGTCGAAATCGAGGACACCGAGACGGAAAAGCGCTCCGTCTACCAGATCGTCGGCGACGATGAGGCCGATCTGAGAATCGGGAAGATCTCCGTCTCCTCGCCCATTGCACGCGCGCTGATCGGCAAGTTGGCGGGCGACACGGTGGAATTCGAAGCGCCCGGCGGTCTGCGCGAAGTCGAGATCATCAGCGTCATGTACCTCTGAGACGGTTGGCTTCCGCTGCCGCGGGGTAGACCTTGGGGCAACGCTGAACGACTTGCGGTGCGGGCGAATCGCTGTCTTGCGCGATACGCCCTCTCTCGCTAACTGCTGAGATGTCCCGGTCGCTGCTTTCTTCTGCGTTCCATTGGCGCGCTCAGTCCGCAGCGGCGAAAAACACGTAGAAGCTCTCTTCCTCGTCGGTCCAGCAGCACACCCGCGAAAAACCGGCCTCTGCGAGAAGTCGCCGGAATCCTTCGCGGGTGTATTTGTACGAGTTCTCCGTGTGGATACGCTCTGCGCGCGCAAAGCATCGCCTCCGCTCGCCGATCGCCATCTCGATTGCCTGCTGAGCTTCCAGATGCATTTCGATGCGAGCCAGCCCCCTGTCGTAATGAGCGACATGACGCCAGTCGGCTGGATCGAACCGCGTTCCGAGCAGCCGGTTCACGTGGCGAAGGATGTTCCGATTGAACGCGGCGGTGACGCCGAGCGCGTCGTCGTATGCGGCCTTCAGCCGCGCGACCTCCTTCTGCGAATCGACGCCGATCAGCAGGCCGCCACCCCGTCCGGAGCAATGGGCGCGAATCTGGGTCAATAGGCGAAGGGCCTCTTCCGGCATGAAGTTTCCGATCGAGGATCCCGGGTAGTGGAAGAGCGCAGGCTCGGCGGTCATCAGGTTGGCGACGTCGAGCCTCTCGGAAAAGTCGGTGACGAGCCCGATAAGGGGCGGCGCGTCGGCCCGTCCCGCCAGTCGTGCCAGCGCGGCGCACAGGGCCGTCGCGGAGATGTCGACCGCGATATAGCGGGACGGACGGGCCAGTTCGAACCATGCCTCCGCCTTGGTCGAATCTCCCGACCCGAGGTCGACCCATTGCCTGCCCGTCCCAATTGTGGCCGCGATCTCGAGCCGGTGTTGCGCCACGATCGTCTGCTCGGCGCGTGTCAGGTAATACTCGTCGGTCCGCACGATGGCTTCGTAGAGGGTCGAGCCGAGCGCGTCATAGAACAGCTTCGGCGGCAGGCGGGCCGGGTCATCGAGCAGACCGAGCGCGATGGCCTCGCGTTCGGCCGCAGTATCCAGCCGAAGTTGGTTGACGAGAACATACGCGGGCGAACCGTGCCGCGCACGATTGGCAAACGAACCCAGCAGGTTCGAGGGAGTCAGCCGATCCGAGTGAGCCAGGGGCATGACGGCGGAGTCTTTGCGCTGCATAGAGGGCGGCCCAGTAGCAAAGCCGCGACGATACTATGTACGCATGGCAGTCACCGCCGGATGCAGGCCTGCGGGCAGCGCAGGAGGGTCGGGGGCGTCCAGATGACTCTTGCGACAGGCCGTCGTCGCGCATCCGGGTTCGGGATCTGAGCCGGCAGCCGGCTTGCCCGACGGTGCGCGATTGGCGCTCCTTGTGGTGCAGCCTCTGGCAGCCGTTGGCCGTTCCGGCTCAGGGCCTGATCCCGATGATTCGCCGGTGAATAGGCCCTACCTATAATCAATGCGCTGTCTGCAGACGGATTGCGGTTGCAGTTGTCAGCGGCGGTGGTCGTGTCGCATGGGGAGGGCAGTCCCGCCGCGCGAATGGAGGTCTTTCGCGGGTGACGGGATGGCGTGCGGTCAGGGGGCTTCGAGCTTCCGGCTTTCGCCGGCTGCGCTCGCGTGTTCGATCGACCCGGGAACAACACATCAATCACAACGGGAGTTCACGCCCATGGCCAATACCTGGCTCCTCATCTCGCTCGTTTGCGGTCTGGCGGCGGTGGTGTACGGCATCTGGTCGACGAAATGGATCCTCGGCCTGTCGGCCGGCAACGCGCGCATGCAGGAAATCGCCGGCGCGATACAGGCCGGCGCGTCGGCCTATCTGGCGCGGCAGTACAAGACGATCACCCTGATCGGCGTGATCATCGCCGTCATCATCGCCTTCGTTCCCGGCCTCGGGTTCAAGACGGCCCTGGGGTTCGTCCTCGGCGCTGCCCTATCCGGAGCAGCCGGCTTCATCGGCATGAATGTCTCGGTGCGCGCCAACGTGAGAACGGCAGAGGCAGCCCGCGGCGGTATCAATCCCGCGCTGGCGGTCGCTTTCCGCGGCGGCGCCATCACCGGTATGCTGGTCGTGGGGCTCGGATTGCTCGGTGTGGCCGGCTTCTACTGGTTCCTTCTCGGTACGGCTGAACACAGCCCGAATCCATTGAAGGAGAACCTGCATACGATCATGGCGCCGCTGATCGGTCTCGCCTTCGGCTCGTCATTGATCTCCATCTTCGCCCGCCTCGGCGGCGGTATCTTCACGAAAGGGGCGGATGTCGGCGCCGATCTGGTCGGAAAGGTCGAGGCCGGGATTCCGGAGGATGATCCGCGCAACCCTGCCGTCATCGCGGACAACGTCGGCGACAACGTCGGCGACTGTGCGGGCATGGCCGCCGACCTGTTCGAAACATACGCCGTCACCATCATCGCGACGATGCTGCTTGGCGCGCTGCTGATGAAGTCGCATGCCGCCGCAGCGGCGGTCTATCCGCTGGCGCTTGGCGCGGCCTCGATCGTCGGCTCCATCATCGGTTGTTTCTTCGTCAAATACGATGGCAGGGGCAAGATCATGGGGGCGCTGTATCGCGGCCTGATCGTGGCTGCCGTCATTTCGCTCGTCCTGTTCTTCTTCGTCACACAGTCCATCTTCGGTGGCGTGGAAGGCGTCTCGGTCTTGGCCCTGTTCGGCGCCTGCGTGGTGGGCCTTGCACTGACCGGCGCGATGGTCTGGATCACTGAGTACTACACCGCCACCGAGTACGCGCCGGTGCGGCACGTGGCCAAGGCTTCGACCACCGGCCATGCGACAAACATCATCGCCGGCATCGGCGTATCGATGAAGTCGACCGGCTACCCGGTCATCGCGGTTTGTATCGCCATACTCGTCGCTTACTGGCTCGCCGGTCTGTACGGCATCGCCGTCGCCGCGACCGCCATGCTGTCGATGGCGGGTATCGTGGTCGCACTCGACGCCTATGGACCCATCACCGACAACGGCGGCGGCATTGCAGAAATGGCAGAGCTCGGCAAGGAAGTTCGCAGCGTGACCGACCCGCTCGATGCCGTCGGCAACACCACCAAGGCAGTCACGAAGGGCTACGCAATCGGCTCAGCCGGACTGGCGGCGCTCGTCCTCTTCGCCGACTACACCCACGGCCTCGAAAGCCGTGGCTTGCATGTGTCGTTCGATCTTTCGAATCACATGGTGATCGTTGGCCTCTTCATCGGCGGCCTGATTCCCTATCTGTTCGGCGCCATGGCGATGGAGGCGGTCGGTCGTGCGGCAGGGTCGGTGGTAGAAGAGGTTCGCCGACAGTTCCGCGAAATCAAGGGCATCATGGAAGGTCAGGCGAAGCCGGAGTACGGTCGCGCCGTCGACATGCTGACCGGCGCCGCGATCAAGGAGATGATCATTCCTTCGCTGCTGCCGGTCGCGGTGCCGATTCTGGTCGGTGTGCTGCTCGGTCCGGCGGCATTGGGCGGGGTGCTGATGGGCACGATCATCACCGGCCTTTTCGTGGCAATCTCAATGTGTACCGGTGGTGGCGCCTGGGACAACGCCAAGAAGTACATCGAAGACGGCAACTTCGGCGGCAAGGGGTCGGACGCCCACAAGGCCGCGGTGACCGGTGACACCGTTGGCGACCCGTATAAGGATACGGCGGGGCCCGCGGTGAATCCGCTGATCAAGATCATCAACATCGTTGCGCTGCTGATCGTGCCGATCGTCGCCGCGATTCACGGCAGCTCGCATGGTGGTCAGCCGACAACGGCGCACGCCGCCGCGTCTTCTGCCGCCCCCAAAGCGGCAACGACGGTTCAGGCCGCCGCTTCGGGCCCCGCTCAAGCTGCCGGTACTCCCGCCACCGCGGCACCGGCGAAGCCGGCCACGATTAAGCTCTACTTCGCCTCGGGCAAGATCGACGCTCCGCCCGACGCGGCGAAGCAGATCGAGCCGATCGTCGCCTACCTCAAGGCCAATCCGTCCGCCAAGGCCGCCATTTCAGGTTTTCACGACAGCACCGGCACCCAGGCCACCAACGAGGAACTTGCAAAGAACCGGGCCAAGGCCGTACGTGAGCTCCTGAAGGGCGCCGGCATCGATGAAGCGCGCGCCGAACTGCGCAAACCCGAGGTCGTGCAGGGAGGGCCTGACAATCAAGAAGCGCGTCGGGTCGAAATCAGCATTCAGTAGACGATTTCTGCACTGCACCCTGCAAGCCGCCTGCGGGCGGCTTTTTCGTCGCTTGGCGCGACTTCACGCTGCGTTCGGTGTTACCCGGTTGCGCTGTTGCCGCTTGTCCGACGATATTGCTGACATGCGGCCGTGCCACCTGTCGGCAGTGCGGCCCACCCCATTGGTCGATCGTTCGACAGGCTTTTGTGTAACGTGACGAGGATGGCCAGATGCAAGGCGCACGGAGCGCAGCGACCAAAGTCTTATCAAATAGATAGGCGAGGGTGCGAGCACTGCGCAACACCGCAGATTGCCCACCGCGGTAGTTTTTCAACGGCCTGTTAAGGAGTATCCCCGTGTCTGCACCGATCCCGATCACCGTTGCCTACGGCGATGGCATTGGTCCCGAGATCATGTCCGCAACGCTCGCGGTGCTCGAGGCTGCCGGTGCGCGGATCGCGCCCGAAGTCATTGAGATCGGCGAGAAGGTTTACTTGAACGGTCAGACCTCCGGGATCAACGACGACGCCTGGGAAAGTCTGCGTCGTACCAAGGTCTTTTTGAAAGCACCCATCACGACACCTTCCGGCAGCGGCTACAAAAGCCTCAACGTGACAGTGCGCAAGACCCTCGGGCTCTACGCGAACGTTCGCCCTTGCACCAGCTACGCCCCTTTCGTGGCGACGCATCATCCGCAGATGGATGTGGTCATCATTCGGGAGAACGAGGAGGATCTCTATGCCGGCATCGAACATCGGCAGACGGATGAAGTGTTTCAGTGCCTAAAGCTGATCACGCGTCCTGGCTGCGAGAGGATCGTGCGCTATGCCTTCGATTACGCGCGCGCACACGGCAGGAAAAAGGTCACCTGCATGAGCAAGGACAACATCATGAAGATGACCGATGGACTGTTCCACAAAGTCTTCGATGAGATTCGAGCAGAGTATCCTGACCTTTCGACCGATCACTACATCATCGATATCGGCGCTGCCCGTCTCGCCACACGTCCGGAGCGATTCGACGTCGTGGTTACGACCAATCTTTACGGCGACATCATCTCTGACATTGCCGCAGAGATCACCGGTTCCGTCGGTCTTGGTGCAAGCGCGAATATCGGGGAGCATGTCGCCATGTTCGAGGCCATACACGGATCGGCCCCCGACATCGCAGGGCAAGGAATCGCGAATCCGTCGGGCCTGCTGCTGTCGTCGGTGATGATGCTCGTGCACATCGGCGAGGCGGAAGCGGCCACGCGCATCCACAACGCGTGGCTGCGCACGATCGAGGACGGTCAGCACACCGCCGATCTCTACGGTGCACAGAGCCGCGCACGTCTTGGCACGATGCAGTTTGCCGACGCGGTCGTCGCCCGCCTGGGTCAGACGCCCAATCACTTCCGTGCCGTCCGGTATGCGGAGCAGGATGCGGCCAAGGCCGAGCGTTCGGCGCCGTTGCAGCGACGTTCGGTACGGCAGGCGCGCAAAGCTATGGTGGGCGTGGATGTATTCGTGCACTCGCACGGGGATACCACCACCCCGGACTTTCTCGCCGGACAACTCACCGCGCTATCGACCGAGCGACTGGTGCTTAGGATGATCACGAATCGCGGCGTCAAAGTCTGGCCGAATGGCTTTCCGGAAACCTTCTGCACCGACCATTGGCGTTGTCGCTTCATGAGCCGGCAAGAAGGCTCTGAAATCAGTCATTCGGACATCATCGGGCTTCTCGAGGCCTTGGTTGCGCGCGGCGTCGACGTGATCAAGACCGAGACGCTGTGCACGTTCGACGGTCAGATCGGCTTCGCTTTGGGGCAGGGTCAGTGACACTTCGCCGCTGCGCGCCAACGTCGTCACGACGGGAAGGCGACTCGGAAACCCGCAAAGATATCGGCGCGCTCCGCGCGAAAGAAGTTGCGGTAGTGCGGATGGGCGATCAGGGGGAGCGCTGCGTAGGAAGCTCCTTTGAGTACACGATGGCGGCCGTCGAACGAAGGCGCCGAGTAATCGGTGTATAGCCCGGGCCGGAATCCGGGAAAGGGGGCGAAGGTGCTTGCCGTCCATTCCCACACGGTACCCGTGTCGGGCGGAACGGGTGCATCGCGCCCAGTGAGCAGGAAGAAGGTCTCTCCTTCTGTCGGCAGTCGCCCGCCTTGGTCACGACAGTAGGCTTCGGCTTCATAGGCGTTCGCATGGACCATTGCGGTTGAATCGTTGCACGGTAGCCAGCGATCGAAAGACCGATGTTCCCACGACACGCCGTCGTTCCCTCGGCGCCAATGGGCTGGACAGACGTGTCCGGTTGCTCGTCGATAGCCGCCACTTTCGATCCAGTGCGCGAATTCGGCCGTGCGGACCAGCGCGCCGATGCGAACCTCACCCACAATCGCGTAGCGCGCATGCGCCTCGTTGTCGAAGGCGAAGCCAGCCTCCTGCGTGATCGACTGCTCGCGGCATGCAGGCAAGGTGACCGGTTCAGACGCCGGACCTGGCGCGTTGGGGCGCACCCAGGGTGGCGCAGGCCAGGACAGGGTGTGTGCAAGCCAGGCCAAGGCCTCGAGATGCATTGCTTGGTGAAAGACGGCTAAGCGGAACGGTTCGAGCTCAGCGTCGTTTTCAGGCGTTTGATTCAGTACGGTCAAAGCATCGTCGAGGCTTGCTTCGAGGAAGTCGATAACCCGTCCCAGGGTCAGTTCCGGCAGCTTCCAGCGTGCGTCGTGCGGGATCCGGCTCGAGTCGAGCCACGGATCCGCCTCTGGCCAGCGCGGTGGATGGCCGGTAGAGCGCACGCAAAACCACTCGTCGAACCACGCCACATGCGCGACCTCCCAGAGCGGGGGGTTGATCGTCGGAAGGCAGGGTACCGACAGTTGCCGCGGCGCTAGACTCCTCAGGAAATCCGCAAGCAGTTCGCGATGCGACCGGAACGCGACTTTGAGGGCGGCCCGGTTCCAACGACGCGCCGACCGTCCCTCGTCGTCCCAGCGCTGATGCGGCGGCGCGTCCATCATTCGATTCAACGGATCTGACATGAGGCCACGTATCGTCATCGCGACACCTGCGACGGCGGCCCAGAACAACGGCAACTGGCGAACCGCAGTGCGCTGGCGGCGTATGTTGGCGCGTGATTATGAGGTCGAGATCATCGATTCGACTGCGCTCCAGGTGCCGGCATGTCACTTGCTGCTTGCCCTGCATGCCCGCCGCAGCGCGCAGGTGCTTCGACGCTTCCGGCAGCAACAGCCGCGCAGCGCTTTGGCGTTGGTGCTGACCGGAACCGATGTCTACCGTGACATTCACGAAGACGCCATGGCAGCAGGAAGCGTAGAACTGGCCGACCGGCTGGTCGTTTTGCAGCCCGATGCGATCAACCAACTGGCTCCGAGTCTTCGTCCGCTCGCGACTGTCATCTTCCAGTCGGCGCCTACGCTCGTACCAAGTGAGCGTTACCGCGGACGTTTCGATCTGGTGCAGGTCGGTCACTTGCGGGCCGAGAAGGATCCATTCACTCCAATCAGCGCGCTTCGTCTTTTGCCGGCGGCGAGCCGTGTGCGCCTGACGCAGATCGGCGCGGCACTGGACCAGAATCACCGCGATACGATGGCCGTGATGCTCCGGGAAGAGCCGAGGCTTGCCTGGACCGGGATGCTGACCCATGCGCGTACCCGCCAGCGGATCAAACGGGCGCACCTGCTCGTGATTGCGAGCCGGATGGAAGGCGGCGCGCATGTCATCGCCGAGGCTGTGTGCTCGGGCGTTCCGGTCATCGCGAGCCGAGTCGGCGGCAATGTCGGCATGCTCGGTGAGGATTACGCGGGCTATTTTCCGGTGGGCGACGCCGCTGCTTGCGCATCTTTGATGTCGCGAGCCGAAAGCGATAAGGCGCTGTTTTCTTTACTCGCTGCCCAGTGCGATGCTCGTCGTCCGCTGTTTGCTCCCGAGCGCGAGGCGGCGGCTCTGCGCCGGTTCGTTGCCGAGGCCATTACGGCCGGCTGAGAGAATCGCAGTCGATGATTCTGGAGTGCTTACCGTGAACGATATGGCTACTGCCACCCCTGCGGCTTCGACGCAACCTGCCGAGCCGCGCCTGACCTCGCTTTCCCACGGCGGGGGGTGTGGTTGCAAGATCGCACCCGGCGTTCTTTCCGAGATTCTCAAGAACGCGTCCGGGCTGGTGCCCAAGGAGCTACTGGTCGGCATCGAGACTGCAGACGACGCTGCGGTCTACCAGTTGAATGAGGAACAGGCTTTGATCGCCACCACGGATTTCTTCATGCCGATCGTCGACGATCCGTTCGAGTTCGGACGGATCGCAGCAACGAATGCCATCAGTGATGTCTATGCCATGGGCGGCCGTCCCATCATGGCGCTGGCCTTGGTCGGCATGCCGATCAACGTTCTCTCGGTGGCGACGATCGGCCGCATCATCGCCGGTGGGCAGAGCGTTGCTACCAGGGCAGGCATTCCGATCGCCGGCGGTCACACGATCGATTCGGTGGAAGCGATCTATGGCCTTGTCGTCATGGGGCTCGTGCATCCGAGCCGTGTTCGGCGAAACGCGGGCGCGCTGCCGGGGGATGTGTTGATTCTTGGCAAGCCGCTCGGTGTAGGCGTACTGTCGGCTGCGCTCAAGAAGGGCGCTTTGACCGAGGCCGGCTATACGCTGATGATCGACACCACCACCCGCCTGAACACGCCGGGCCCATTGCTAGCCGAACTGGAAGGCGTACATGCACTTACCGACGTCACCGGCTTCGGGCTGGCCGGCCACGCTCTCGAAATGGCTCGCGGTGCCAGCCTCACCTGTCTGGTGGAATGGTCGAAGGTGCCGCTGATCGACGGCGTGCGTGCGCTGGCGGAAGCCGGCCACGTGACCGGCGCCTCCGGTCGCAACTGGGCAGGCTATGGCGGCGAGGTGGAGCTTCCGTCGTCATTCGCGGCAGTCGATCGCGCCCTGCTGACCGATCCGCAGACGAGCGGCGGCTTGCTCGTGGCGGCAGCGCCAGAGTGCGCGGATCGGGTGATCGAGATTTTCCGCCGTGAGGGCTTTGTGCACGCTTGCACGATTGGCCATGTCGAGGCCGGCCCGGCACGGCTCGTGGTATGTTGACATTCGATAAATGCGGAGGTGAGCGATGAGTCTGCCAGCATCATTCAAAGCCTATCTGACGTCGCTTGAGGGCAAGTCTGTGCGGACCGAGCGCATCGACATGACGTTCGATCAGCTCGACCCTGGGGACGTGCTCGTCCGCGTCGAGTACTCCACTGTCAATTACAAGGATGCGTTGTCGGCGACCGGCACCGGCCGCATCATCCGCCGGTTTCCGTGCGTGGGCGGTATCGATCTGGCCGGTGTGGTGGTGACCTCGCAATCGCCGGAGTTCCAACCCGGCGACAAAGTGATCGCACATGCCTATGACATCGGCGTTTCGCATCACGGTGGCTATGCGGAGTACGCGCGCCTGCCAGCGGCATGGCTGGTGCCTCTCCCCCCGGGCATGAGCACATTCGATGCAATGACGCACGGGACGGCGGGCTTCACCGCTGCGTTAGCCATCCAACGCATGCAGCACGACGGCTTGCAGCCTGCAGCGGGACCGGTGCTGGTCAACGGCGCGACAGGCGGTGTTGGCATGGTGGCAATCGAAATCCTCGCCAAGCTCGGTTATCACGTCGTTGCGGTGACCGGAAAGGCAAAGGATGAGGGGCTGCTGCGCGAGGTCGGTGCACGTGATGTCTTGCTGCGCGGCCAGTTCGAGCTGACCGACAAGCCGCTCGGTGCAGAGACCTATGCAGGCGCGGTGGATAACCTCGGTGGGGAGATGCTGTCTTGGCTGACGCGTGTGATGAAGGTCGGCGGAACGATCGCATCGGTCGGACTCGCGCAGGGATGGGAAGTGCGGACGACCGTGATGCCGTTCATCCTGAGGGGAGTCTCGCTTCTCGGTATCGACAGCGTCAACTGCCCGATGCCGTTGCGACGGGAACTGTGGCGCCGTCTCTCGGCGGAGTGGCACTGCGAGCATCTTCCCAAGCATTGCCGCACGATTGAATTCGATGCGCTCCCGCGCGTGTTCGATGGTTACATCAAGGGCGAAGTGACGGGGCGAACCGTCGTCCAGATCGTTTGAGGTGGTTCTGGGGCCGAAGCTGAGGGCGGCGCTCAGGTGTTTGTCTCCAATGGGCGACGAGCTTGTGCTGTCACTGCAACAACGTGGGCAAACCCCCGCATTCACGCTGGAAAGCCGCTTTCAGAAGGCAAAAAACCACTGGCTATAATCGATTCGTCAGCTTGATCTTTCGATCGTACGCAAATGGCGGATTCGCGTTGAAGACGTTCGCGCGAGCGGTCGGGAGGGCGAGATGACTTCGTTAGAATCAACAGCAATTTGAGGCCGGGGCGAAACCCCGGCTTTTTTTTGGGCCGGCGCGTCCCGCCGTCGCAACCAATCCCCGTCGTTTTCGGGATTTCTGCGGAAACGCTGAAGAAAGTAGCGAGCGGGATGAAGCGCAAGGCGCACCGAAGCGCAGCGACTGAGACATATCGAGCAGATAGGCGAGGGAGCGACAACGCAGTTGCGGCGGAGGCGAACCTTGGCGACGCCAAGGTTAAGCCTGCCGAAGGGCAGGCGTGCTAGAGCCAACACCGCGCAACATAGCGATTCGCCCGCGCAGCGACTTATTCAGCGTTTCCCTGCGCGTTGAGCAATCGGTGACCCTACACTCCGTCTTCTTCGTGATGCGATGGCTGGGAGCCGAATCTTCGAATGGAACGCCTGTGCTGGCTAACCGCTGCCGATCTTGACCGTCAGTACGACGTCGGCATGGTGGATCCTGAGCATGTCATCCAGTCGGTTGCGCGCCGTATGGATGCGTGTGAGCCTTATCTGAACGCGATTTATCTCCGTAAAGATTTTGATGCTCTGGCGGAAGCAATCGAGGCCCGATCACGCATGCACGCACGGCGGCGCAAGTCGCCGCTCGACGGCGTGCCGGTGACGCTGAAGGAGAACATCTACACGCGGGGCGATCCAGCGCCGATTGGTACGGCCGCCTCGGTTCTTGTGCCGAAGGACGCCAACTCCCCGGTTGCAGACCGTCTGCAGGAGGCGGGTGCGATCGTCGTCGGCAAGACAACGATGCCCGATTTCGGCATGCTGACCTCCGGACAGTCGAGTTTGCACGGTGTCACCCGCAATCCGTGGCGGCTCGATCGCAACCCGGGCGGATCGAGTTCCGGTGCGGCAGCCGCTTGCGCAGCAGGGTACGGAGCACTGCACGTCGGCACCGACATCGGCGGCTCGATTCGCCTGCCAGCCCACTTCTGTGGCGTTTTCGGTCTCAAGCCCTCGCTCGGACGGGTACCGATCGATCCGCCTTTCATGGCACGCGTCGCAGGGCCCATGACACGGACGGTAAGGGATGCAGCCATGTTGATGAATGCCATCGCGCGTCCCGATCCCGGGCATCGCGATTTCATGAACTTGCCGCCAGATGAAACCGATTACGTCGCGGCGCTCGATCGGTTCGACCTGAGCGGCAAACGGATCGGACTTCTGGAGGCATCCTGCATGCCGGCTGGTGTCGATCGCGAGGTCGCCGATGCTGTGCGCGAATGTGCATCCGCGCTCGAACGCGAGGGCGCGATCGTGATTCCCATCCCGCCGTTTGCGACTGCCGAGATGCTGGATGCCGCTGCGCTTTTCTTCGAGGTTCGCAGCCATGCCGAGATCGCCGCCATGCATACGACGCAGCGCGCGCGAATCCTCCCGTTCATTCTCGAATGGGTGGGCCACCGCGCCGGTCGCCTCTCCGCCGTCGACTTGATGGGCGCACTGAACCGGATGCATCTGCTGCATGAGCGGACGGTGCGCGCGACCCACGTCTTCGATTTCGTGCTATCGCCCACGGCGCCCATGCCAGCGTTCCCGGCCGATCTGTGCAGCCCGAACAATGACCCGACGCGTGCGCTCGAGCACATCGTCTTCACGCTGCCATACAACCTCTCCGAACAGCCGGCTGCAAGCATCAACTGGAGCTACACAAGCGAGGCGGGGGGCGGCGGCCTGCCGATCGGCGTGCAGATCGCTGGCCGCCGATTCGACGACCTCGGCGTGTTGCAACTCGCGCGGGTCATCGAACGCATTCGCCCGACGCAACGCCCGTGGCCGCTGCTGCACGCGGGTTGAGCCTTTCCCCGGTCAGGCGCGACGTTGGTTCGGCGCGCCGACTTTATGACGTCTAGATCCCCATGTACGACTATCCGACCATCGATAGCACCATCGGCAACACCCCGCTTGTCCGGCTGCAGCGCCTGCCGCGCGCCTTTGGTGTGCCGGAGAGCACGATCGTGCTCGGCAAGATGGAGGGTAACAACCCAGCCGGAAGCGTGAAGGATCGGCCGGCCTACTCGATGATCGTGCAGGCCGAACGCCGCGGCGACATCAAACCGGGCGATACCTTGATCGAAGCAACGAGCGGCAATACCGGCATCGCGCTCGCGATGGTTGCCGCAATGCGCGGCTACCGCATGGTGCTGGTCATGCCGGAGAACCAGTCGGTCGAACGGCGGCAGGCGATGCGTGCCTATGGTGCCGAGCTCGTTCTCGTATCGAAGGAAGCGGGCATGGAAGGGGCGCGCGATCTCGCCGAACGGATGCAGCGCGAGGGCCGCGGGCGCGTGCTCGACCAGTTCGCCAATCCAGACAATCCACTCGCGCACTATCAGGGTACCGGCCCCGAAATCTGGCGACAGACGGAAGGCCGCATCACGCACTTCGTCAGTGCGATGGGAACGACCGGCACGATCACCGGTGTCTCGAATTACCTGAAAGAGCGTAACGGCAAGGTCGTCGTGATTGGCGCTCAACCCTCTGACGGCTCGAGCATCGCCGGTATTCGCAAGTGGCCGGAAGCCTACAAGCCGGCCATTTCGCGGCAGGCACGCATTGATCGCGTCGTGGAGGTCTCACAGGCGGACGCCGAGGCGATGACGCGCCGCCTTGCGGTCGAGGAAGGCATCTTCTGCGGCGTCAGTGCCGGCGGGGCCTGCCACATTGCGCTCACAGAGGCACGTGAACTCGTCGGCGCGACCGTGGTCTTCATCGTGTGCGATCGCGGTGATCGTTACCTGTCGACAGGACTGTTTCCCGCCTGATGACCCAATCCCGCTGGCGGGATACGGCGCGGCCGACATCCCCTGCCGGTCGCGCGCGACCGCTTGCCACCGCCTACACTCTATCGTGTGATGTGCGACGTTCTGCGTCGTCCTTGTCGTCGTGATTCTTCCCCGCTTGCCCCGTTCGCTGCGCCGCCTGACGGTCGTTCTTGCGTTGCTCGTTGCATCGGCGGCGGGTGCGTGGTGGTTCGCCCAGCGCGGCGTTGCGGCCGACGTGGTCAGGGCCGAGCAGCAGCCGCTGCGGCAGAGCCTTGTCTTTTCGGCACGCGTCGCCTCAGCGGCACGCGCCGATCTGGCATCGACCACCACAGGACGCGTCGAGCGCGTTCTGGTGCGAGAAGGTGACCGTGTCTCGGCCGGGCAGCCGCTGATCGAGCTGGAGGCGGCAGAGGCGCGTGCGCAGGTTGCGCAGGCGCAGGCCGCGCTCGCCAGCGCCGAGACGCGCCTGCGGGCGCAGGGGCAGGTCAGCGAGCCGATCGCCTTGGCGGCCTTGATGCAGGCTCGCAGCAACGTTGAGTTCGCCGAGCGTGAATTGGCGCGACAAAGGCAGCTCTTCGCGCAGGGCTTCGTCGGCCAGGCGCGCGTCGATGATGCCGATCGCGCGGTGCGGGTCGCGCGGGCGTCGTTGACTCAGGCGGAAGCACAGGCCGCCGGCAATGCCGCCGGTGGCGCCGAGGCAGCCACCGCCGCCTCGCGAGTGCGCGAAGCGCAGGCGGCATTGGCCTACGCCCAGGCACGGTTGGCCCAGACACGCATCCTCGCCCCGGCCGACGGCCGCATTGTGGCGCGGCAAGTCGAGCCTGGCGACGTCGTCCAGGCTGCACGCAAACTGCTGACGCTTGCCTTTGACGGCGAGACGCGGTTGGTCGCCCAGATCGATGAGCGTAATCTTGTGCAGCTCCGTCTTGGGCAGCAGGCGATCGCAGCGGCAGACGCTTTCCCTGGGCAGCGGTTTGCCGCAGTTGTCGCGTATCTGGCTCCGGCCGCCGACCCGACGCGGGGGACGGTCGAGGCGCGGCTGCAGGTGCAAGCCCCACCCGCCTTTCTGCGCGACGAGATGACGGTGTCAGTGGAAGTCGTGACGGCCGAGCGCTCGAGCGCGATTGTGCTGCCTGCAGCGGCGCTGCGCGAACGGGCCGGCCGCAATGAGGTGCTGGTGCTGGAGGATGGCGTTGCTCGCGCGAGGGTGGTACGCGTAGGTATCCGGACGCCGCAACGCATCGAGATTCTCGAAGGCTTGTCGGCGGGCGAGCCGGTCGTTATCGATCCAGCCATCGGCCCCGGGCAGCGGGTTCGGGCGAGATCTGCACGCGCTGGTGCGTCGACGGCCGCGCCCGATGGCGCGATGCCAGGCAGGCGCTGAGGCCCCGGTCAGGATGGCAGGCTGATGGGTTTTGAACTGACGGTCGCGCTTCGGTTTCTTCGCGAGGGGCGATTCCAGTCGCTGTTGATCATCGGCGGCGTGACCGCGGGCGTCGCCGTGGTGGTCTACATCTCGGCCCTGATCCTGGGCTTGCAGGCCAACACGATCAATCGCACGCTGGGCGCGCAGGCGCATATCGTCATCAAACCCGAGGAAGAGGCGGTCCGCAGCCAACTTTCCGATCAGCAGAGCTTGACCGTCATCCAGGCGCGTGCCCAGCGCTTACGTGCGATCGACAACTGGCCGGCGCTGCTGCCTGCGCTGGCCGCCGATCCCGACGTCATTGCCGTCTCGCCGATGGCCTCGGGCGCCGCCATCGCGGTGCGGGGAGAGGCGAGCCGGGCGATCATTCTGTTCGGCGTCGAGCTCGAACGCTACGAGCGTATCGTGCAGCTCTCGGAACGGCTTGTGCGCGGTGCGTTTCGTCTCAACGCGGGAGAGGTCATCGTTGGTATGGAGCTCGCGCGCGATCTCGGAGTGGACGTGGGGGACCGTGTCAGAGTGGTCACTTCCTCCGCAAGCGACCAGTTTCTTATCGTCGGCATCGTCGACCTTGGCAGTCGTGATCTCAACCGCCGTGCGCTCTACCTGCCGATGCGGACCGCGCAGAATCTGCTCGGTATCCCGGGCGGTGTCACCAACATCGATCTGCGCATTCGCGAGATCTTTGCGGCCGATCAGGTGGCAGGGCGGCTTCGCAACATTGGCCCGGTCAGTGTCGAAAGCTGGATGGCGACCAACAGTCAGCTGCTGAATGCGCTGCAGGCACAGAGCGTCAGCTCGCTGATGATCCGCGTGTTCGTCGCCATCGTGGTGATTCTCGGCATCGCCAGCGTACTGGTCGTGAGCGTCGTGCAGAAGCGAAAGGAGATCGGTATTCTGCGCGCGATCGGTGCCTCACGCGGCCAGATGACGCGGGTCTTCCTGCTTCAGGGCGCCATCGTGGGCCTGCTCGGATCGGCCCTCGGGAGCCTGCTTGCCTCGGTGCTCGTCTGGGCATTTGCCACGTTCGTGCGTACCAACACGGGCTCGCCGCTGTTCACGATTGCAGTCGAGCCGTCTCTGCTGATCACCTCCTGCCTTCTCGCAACGCTTGGCGGAACGCTCGCGGCGGTTGCTCCCGCCCTTCGCGCGGCACGGCTGGACCCTGCGCAGGCCATCCGCATCTGATCGGTCGAAGCAGCCGATGGCCAAGACATTGCTCGAGCTTGCCGGCATACGCAAGACCTACGGCCTTGGAACACCCGTCGAGGTGGAGGTGTTGCATGGCATTGATCTGACTCTCGCCACAGGCGAGTTCGCAGCGTTGATCGGTCCTTCGGGGTCGGGCAAGAGCACCCTGCTCAATGTCATCGGCCTGCTCGAGCCGGCGACCGCCGGGTCGATCCGCTATGAAGGCAAGGCCATCGACTATGCCGACGAGGCAACGCTCACGCGCGAACGCAGCAACCAGCTGGGCTTCGTGTTCCAGTTCCACCATCTGCTGCCCGCGTTCACAGCGCTGGAGAACGTGCTGATGCCCCATCTGATCGCCGGCGGCAGTTTTCGCGGCGAGGCACGCCGACGCGCCGTCGAACTGCTCGAAGCCGTAGGCTTGGGCGCGGCAGTCGACAAGAAGCCCGCGCAGCTCTCGGGCGGGATGCAGCAGCGTGTCGCCATCGCGCGTGCCTTGTTCCGACGCCCGGCACTCGTTCTTGCGGACGAGCCGACGGGTAATCTGGACACGCAAACCTCGGATGAGGTGTTCGCCCTGATGCGACGGTTCAACCAGGACCACGGCACGGCGTTTCTGATCGTCACGCATGATCCCCGTCTCGCGCGTCGAACCGATCGCATCATCGAACTGTTGGACGGACGAATCGCAAAGGATCAGCCCTGTCTGTCGGCCAGCGCGAGCGGAACCAGCCTCTGATCGTATCGCGCAGGCGATCGACGAGCTTTTGTTGGAGCGATCGCGGCGTCGGACCGAGGCGACGATCTGTTCTTCCGAGGTTGCGAGACTGTTTTGGAAGCGATATGGCACGGCCCTGTCCGGATTGGACGGAACCCGGCGAATCGTTGACGCCGTCGACCAGCGCTGGACAAGGCGCTGGTACGATCGGAGTCATGGATTCAACCCTCGTGTTCGACTTGGAGACGATTCCCGACGTCGTAGGAATCCGGCGCCTGTACGATTTGCCGGCCGCCTTGTCGGATGCCGACGTCGCCCAGTGGGCGTTTAGCCGGCAACGCGTGAAGAGTGGCACTGACTTTCTACCGCTTTACCTGCATCGTGTCTGCGCGATCTCATGCGTGCTGCGCGAGGGGCAAGATCGACTTGCCGTTTGGTCTCTGGGCGAGCCGGATGACGACGAACCTGCGCTGCTCGCCCGGTTCTTCCAGCTAATCGATAGCAGGACGCCGCGGCTGGTCAGTTGGAACGGAGGCGCTTTCGATTTGCCGGTGCTGCTGCAACGCGGGCTGATCGCAGGCGTAGCGGCGTCGCGTCTGCTCGAGACCGGCGCCAACGACCGCGCCTTCAGCTTCGATCATTACTTGAACCGCTACAAAGAGCGCCACCTCGACCTGATGGACTTCCTCGCACTCTATCAGCCACGGGCCAATGCGCCGCTCGACGCGATGGCGCGGCTGTGCGGACTGCCCGGCAAACTCGGCATGGATGGCGGGCAAGTCTGGGCGGCCTGGCTGGCGGGACGGATCGACGCCATTCGTGCGTACTGCGAAACCGATGTCATGAATACCTGGCTCCTCTACGTGCGTCTGCTGGCCATGCGCGGCGAGCTCGAGTCCGCGGCCTACGAAGGCGAGATCGCGCTCGTTCGCAGCAAACTCTCCCAAATGGGGCAGCCGCATTGGGTGGAATACCTCGCTGCATGGGGCACATGAGCGAAGCAGCGGCGGACTGGCTGCTGTCAGGCCGTGACCTACCCTGGCCGGTGACCGTGCCCTTTCGCATGCGACCTAACCTGAGGAGGCTCGGTGACGAAACGCTGCTGCTCGCCGACGCCCGCCGAGATGCCTACCGGCGCGAGCGGATGACGGCGCTCGCAGACCGTCCGGCCGTCGGGGTCGCGCATGCTGGCGTGCTTGCAGCCATCGCTGCGTTGCAGGCAGGACTATCTCCCGTCGATGCAGCCGCGCGAGCTTTGATCGTGCAACCGCCAGCGTCGGATGCCGTCGCGTTGGGCATGCAGGAGGATTTCGTAATCCTCCGGCGTGACGACGACGCCTTCCGTAGCGAGTACCTGTCCGTTGCCTTTCCCTCGCGCTGGGATCCCGCGACCAAGCTGGAGCAGGACTTCGCAACGATCCATGCGCCGGTGGCCGACGGCGGTGCCCTTGTCGCCGCTGCACCCGCTTTCATGCCGCTTGCCTTTGCGCGTGAGGCGATGCTCCGCTATGTGTGGCTCGTCGTGCCGTCACCGGCGCTCGATCAGCATCCATCGCGCAACCAAGTGGACTGGCAACGCGTGCTTGCAGATCCGGAGCCCTTGTTGCCGCGGCTCTTCTTTCGCGTCGAGCGTCAGACCACATGGCCACTCGTCGCGCTGGATCGGGCGGTGTTCTTCATTCGCCTGCTGATGGCGCCTCTGGCCGAGGTCGTGGATGCGGCGCCGGGTCGACGTCGCGTTCTGGCTGATGCAGTCCGTTCGATGAGCCCCGCCGTCGTCGCCTATCGCGGCATGGCGGAGGCCGCTCCGCGCCTGGTGGCTGAACTCGAGGCTGACTGAGCCGCATGGAGCCGTACCCGCACCGCGCGCGCAAGCGCTTCGGTCAGAACTTCCTCGTCGATGGCCATTACATCGGGCGCATCGTGGATGCGATTGCGCCGTTGCCGGGACAACACCTGGTCGAGATCGGCCCGGGGCTTGGCGCGCTGACGCGGGCGCTGCTGGCAGCCCTCGATGCGAACGGCGGGCCCCATCAAGGGCTTGACGTCATAGAGATCGACCGGGACCTGGCAGCGCGATTGCGAGCCGACTGGCAGCATGCTCCCGTGCGCATCCACGAGGCCGATGCGCTTGGCTTCGACTTTGCCCGTTTTCCGGCGCCGCTGCGCATCGTTGGCAATCTGCCCTACAACATCTCGACGCCGATCCTCTTCCATCTCTGCGCGTTCGAAGAACGGCTCGCCGACATGACCTTCATGCTGCAGAGAGAGGTGGTCGAACGGATGACGGCCCGGCCTGGCGAAGCGGGGCGGGGCCGTCTGTCGGTCATGTTGCAGTACCGCTTTCATGTCGAACGCTGCTTCGACGTGCCCCCGCGCGCGTTTCGGCCGGTGCCGGCGGTCGATTCCAGCGTGGTGCGACTGACGCCGCTCGGAGCGAAGCGGCTGCACCCGAAGGACGAGGCGATGTTTGCAGCCATCGTCACCGCTGCGTTCACGCAGCGACGTAAGATGATCCGGCGTAGCCTGGCGCACCTGATCGATGAGCGGAGTCTGGTCTCGCTCGGCATCGACCCGGTGGTACGGGCTGAGGCCTTGAGCTGCGCCGAGTTCGTGACGATCGCGGATGAAGTGCAACGGGTGCAGGGCTGAGGGTGGGGCACCGCAAACCGCCGGCAAGCGACCTCGCGACGCGCGTCGGCCGGTGATCGCATGGTCGAGGCGCGGGCGGACGAATACGAACGCTACCGACGTTCGCGAACGGCCTGCGCAACGGTGGCAGCATCCACGTACTCGAGTTCCGAGCCGATGGGAATGCCGCGGGCCAGGCGCGACACCTTGAGGCCGCGCTCGGCCAGCAGTTCGCCGATGACATGCGCGGTTACTTCGCCCTCGTTGGTGAAATTTGTCGCCAGAATGACCTCGCGTACCTTGCCGTCGGAGACCCGTTCGACCAGCCGTTCGAGGTGAACGCTCTCCGGACCGAGTCCGTCGAGCGGCGAAATACGACCCATCAGCACGAAGTACCGTCCGCTGTAGGCGCCCGATTGCTCGAGCGCGATCTGGTCGGCCGGAGTCTCAACGACGCAGAGTAGTGAACCGTCGCGATGCGGTGAGGCGCACAGCGCGCAGATAGGCGTTTCGGACAGCGTGTTGCAGCGTTCGCACTTCTGCAGCCGTTCGAGCGCCGCTTCCAACGCGTGCGCAAGCGTGCGGGCGGCCTCACGCCGTCGTTCGACCAGTTCGAAGGCAATCCGCTGCGCTGCCCGCGGGCCGATACCGGGCAGCGCCTTCAGCGCGTCCACGAGCGCCTTGAAGGAGACCGGCGTCACGCTGGCCGGGGATGCGTCAGAACGGCAGCTTCATGCCCGACGGGAGGCCGAGACCGCCCGCCAGCTCGCCCATCCGTTCGGCTGACGCGGTCTCGATCCGTCGGGCAGCATCGTTGATGGCCGCCACGATCAGGTCCTCGAGCATTTCGCGATCGTCGAGCACGGAGGGGTCGATCATCACCTTGCGGCATTCATGCCGGCCAGTCATCACCACCTTGACCATGCCGGCGCCCGCCGTACCCTCGACTTCCATTCGCGCGATCTCGTCCTGCGCTTTCTTCAGGTTCTCCTGCATGCGCTGGGCCTGTTGCATCAGGCCCGCCATACCGCCCTTGCCAAACATCTTCGTAGGCTCCGTTGCTTCCGGTCGTCAGAGGGGACGAATGCTACCTGCATCGATCCGGGCGCCGGGCTGCTCGAGCAGCGCGCGCACGGCCGGATCGCGCATGAATGCTTCTTCGGCGGCGCGCTGGCTCGCTTCGGCAGCGCGCTGATCGACTGCCGCAGCGCTGGCAATTGGTTGTTCGGCCAGATCGATGTCGAGGCGGATCTTGCGACCGAAGTACTGGCACAGGGTATTGCCCAGCCGCTCTTTCTGCGTCAGCAAAGGCCGCTTGTCTTGCGGCAGCGCCAGTCGGATGTGATCGTCTGTGAAGGAGACGAGGGCGCTATGGCGGGCGAGCTCGCGCGCCATCGCGGCAAGCGGCAGCGTCGTGACGAGCCGCGACCAGTCACCGTCGAAGCTCGCGGCCACGGGTGAGGCCGGCGTGGATGGTTTCCCGGGGGCATTGGCGGGGGAGTGGGCGGAAGCCGCGGCAACCGCCGCAACCGCCGCGGTCGCCGCGGTCGCAGAGGCGCTGCCGGAATCCCCGGCAGGCGCCGCGTTGGAGGCTCGACGCGCCACCGGCTCCGAGTTCAATTGGGGTGCGGCAGCAGTCTCGGGAGAAAACGCATGCAAACGAAGAAAAGTCATCGTGAGCGCTGTCGTCTCATCCGGCGCGAGCCTCAGGTCATCCCGACCGTGCAGGCAGATCTGGTAGTAGAGCTGTACCGCCTCACGTGAGAAGGCGCTTGCGAGACGGCCGAGCGCCTCGGCATTCGGGTCGTCCGGACTGAGGGTGGCCGGCGCCGCCTGGACGAGGGCGATCCGATGCAGCCAGCGCGCGAGTTGTGCCAGGGCGTCGTCTGCGGAGAGGTTGTGTTCCAGGCAGGCCTCTGCCTCGGCGACGAGCCGGGTGACGTCGCCAGCCGCCAGCGCATCGAGTGTGCGCCAGACGAAATCGCGGTCGACGCTGCCGAGCATTTGACGAACCTGTGCCTCATCGATGCGCCCGTGGCCGAACGCGATGGCCTGGTCCGTGATCGACAATGCGTCCCGCATCGAGCCCTGCGCGGCATCACCGATCAAGCGCAGCGCCGGACGGTCGAAAGCAATGTTCTCGGTCGAGAGAACGCGTTCGAGCTGCTCGGCTATGCGCTCAGGCGGAAATGGCCTCAGATTGAACTGCAGGCAACGCGAAAGAACCGTCACCGGGATCTTCTGCGGGTCGGTGGTGGCGAGGACGAACTTGACATGCTCAGGCGGCTCCTCCAGCGTCTTCAGCATGGAGTTGAAGGCGCTTTTGGACAGCATGTGCACTTCGTCGATCAAATAGACCTTGTAGCGACCAGCCGTCGGTGCGTAGCGCGCGTTGTCGATGATCTCGCGCATGTTGTCGACGCCGGTGTTCGACGCCGCATCGAGCTCGATCAGATCGGCGAAGCGGCCGGCGTCGATCTCCCGGCAGGACGTGCAAAGTCCGCACGGTGTCGCGGTGACCCCGAGCTCACAGTTGAGCGCCTTGGCAAGAATGCGGGCGATCGTCGTCTTGCCGATACCGCGCGTGCCGGTCAGCAGGTAGGCCTGATGCAGACGGCCGCTTTCCAGGGCGTGCGTCAGTGCCCGGACGACGTGTTCCTGGCCGAGAAGCTCCGAAAACGTGCGCGGCCGGTACTTGCGGGCCAGCGCGAGCGAGGTGCTCACCGATGCTCTACCCCCGCGGTCGTCGCGCACAACGCGGACGGTTGCGCGCATGAGAGGAAAATGGTGAGCCGTTCCCCCGGCACTGCTTCCATCGCTGTGGCTGCTTGCTTCCGCACCTGACCAGGTTCACGACTTCCACATGCGGGGCGACCCACCGCCATCAATTATAGGTTTCCTATACTCGCCGGCCCGTTCGTGGATTCGTCTCCCTTGGCACGACTGTTCAGACTGATCCTCCTTCCCGCGCTGGTGGTGTTCGTGATGGGGCTCGCCCTGGGCTCCGCACGGCTTGCGGATTGGGCGTCGCAATCGATGGCCGGGCCGTTCGACCCGATAGCCGCGCGCGCTCGCAGCCAATCGGCACCGTTGCGGGTGGGACTGCAAGTGCATCCCGCTGTCTATTTCATCGATCCTGCCAACCGGTCGGCAGGTCTCGAGTACGACTTGGTGGAGGCCTTCGCGCGTACGCAACGCATGGAACTCAAGGTGAGCGCCTTCACCTCGATGGAGGAGGCGCAGGCGGCACTCGCACGCGGTGAGATCGATCTGCTGGGGGGCGCGCTCACGACGTCCCGCTTGGTGCCGGGTACGCTGGCCACATCGGCGCGTTACTTCACGACACCCCTCATCCTCGTCCATTCACCGCGAAAGCTCAAACCCAATGGCTTCGGCGAGCTCCTTCCTCGCCGTGTCGTCGTGAGCGCGCGACTGCAAGGCCACCCGGAGTTGGACACACTGAAACGAAACTACCCGGGCACCGAATTCGTGCTCGATCCGGCGTCCGATGACGAAGCCTTGCTTGCTTCGATCGAGGAAGACCAGGTGCCGTACGCGCTCGTCGAGCGTGCGACGTTCGAGGCCACGCGACACTTTCACTCCGATGTCGGGGTTGCCTTCACTGCAAGTGCACCGCTCGCACGCGCATGGGTGTTTCGGGCAGAAGCGAAAGGGCTCAAGGAACTGGCCGACCACTTTCTGCACCGGCTCTTCGCGCAGGGCCTGATCGAGCGGGTGCTGGATCGGTACTTCGGCTTTCCTGGCCAGGTCAAGCCTGCCGATCTGGACATCTTCACCGAGCGTGTGGCGACACTGCTGCCGAAGTTTCGGCACTGGTTTCATGAAGCCCAGGAGCGGACCGGTATCGAATGGCGCCTGCTTGCGGCCTTGGCTTACCAGGAATCGCACTGGAACGCCGATGCGGTCTCGCCGACCGGTGTCCAGGGCTTTATGCAGCTCACGGAAGACACGGCGCGTCGACTCGGTGTGACTGACCGCAGGGATCCGAAGGCCTCGATTCTGGGCGGCGCGCAGTACCTGGCGATGATCAAGCGCGATCAGATCCCGGCGCGTATACCCGAGCCCGAGCGAACATTTCTCGCGCTCGCCGCCTACAACATCGGCCCTGGACATCTCGAGAACGCACGCATCGTCACCAAGCGATTGGGCCGCAATCCGGATGTCTGGGTCGATGTTCGCAGAGGTCTCACGCAGCTTGCACGTCCCGACGTCGCAGGCCAGTTTCCCCTTGGTCCCTGCCGGTGTCTGATGCCGATCGAACTGGTCGAGTCGGTGCGGGCCTATTACGATGTCCTGCTTCGCCTGGAGGCGCCGCACGAGCCGCGATTGCGGCTCGTGTCACCGCGCTGATAACCGCATGCGCCGCGAGGCGCAACCGCCGGTCGTCGCTGTCGCTGGACGCGGGCGAGCCGGTCAGTTCTTCTGGATGTTCCAGTAGACGTTGGCGCCGGCCTTGACAAGGCCCGTGACGCCTTTGCGAACCGCCGCAGGGTTCTTGTACTCGCCGAGAATTGCATGCGTGCCTACCTGCGTGGCCCGAACTTGGACGGCCTCGGCGATCCGCTTCTTCTCCGCCTCAGTTGCCGCCCGTGCGTACTGGTCGCGCAGGCGTTCGAGTTCCGCGTCGGTCGGCCAGCCCGCCCAGCTCTTCTCACCGGCAGCCGCGAGTGGCGCGCTGGTCAGCGGATTCATGATGTCGGCTCCGACCCACGCGGTCAGAAAGATGTTCCAGCCGCCCTGGTCGGCGGGATCTCTCTTGGCGCGTCGAGCGACGAGAGAACCCCAGTCCATCGTGATCAGGTCGACGCGGAAGCCAGCTTGCCGCAACAACTGCGTCGCCACCAGCGGCAGCTTGTGGATCGACTGCAAATCGGTGGGGCGCAGGATGACGATGGGTTTGCCGTCATATCCGGATTCCTTCAGCAATTGCTGTGCCTTGGCCATGTTGCCATTGACCATGAACTCGCTACCCTTCGGAGTTGCGAGTGGTGTTCCGCACGGATACATGCTCGGGCAGGTGAAGAACATACCCTCGTTTTCAGGCCCGACCTGTGCGCGCAGGAAGGCGTTCTGATTGACCGCCCACAAGGCCGCCTCACGAACCTTGGGGTTGTTGAAAGGCGGCACCAGATGGTTGAAACGCATGACATACTGGAAGTTGACCGTGCCGGTGTCGACGATCGATACGCGGTTGTCCTTGCGAAGCGCGGGATACTGTTCGAAGGCGGGCTGTTCGAGGATGTCGATCTCCCCCGCGAGAAGCGCGTTCAGCTGTGTTTGCGGATCTTTCAGGGACACCCATTCGACCCGATCGACGAACACGCGCTTGCCGCCCGCCGTACCCGATGCAGGCTCGTTGCGCGGGACGTACTTCGGGTTTTTGACGTAGACCGCCCTGACGCCCGGCTGATACTCGTCACGCTTGAAGATGTACGGACCAGAGCCGATGTGCTCTTCGATCACCTTGAACGGATCCGTTTCTGCCACCCGCTTCGGCATGATGAACGGTACGTTCGAGGACGGTTTGCCAAGAGCATCAAGTACGATGCCAGTCGGTTCCTTGAGCAGCATGCGGAAAGTGCGTGCATCGGGGGCTTCCATGCGGTCGACGAAGCTCATCAGCTTCTGACCGAAGGCATCGCGTGCACCCCAGCGCCGGATCGATGCCACCACGTCTTCGCCGGTCACCGGCTTGCCGTCGTGAAATTCGAGCCGGTCCCGCAGCGTGAACGTCCAGGTCTTTCCATCCGCCGAGGTCGTCCACTTTTCGACCATCTGTGGCTTGATCGCGCCCTTCTCGTCGGTGCCGAACAGCGTGTCGTAAATCATGTAGCCGTGGTTCCGCGTGATGTAGGCGGTCACGTTGATCGGGTCGAGATTCGACGGAAAGGCGTGTGGAGCGACCTTCAGCGTTTTGCCTTGCGCTTGGGCCGCGCCGGTGAGGGCGAGAGAAAGGGCGCCGGTTGCGATAGCGACTGCCAGCAAGGCGCGCCGAGCAAGCTTCATTCTGGGACCTCCATGACGTTTGGGCGATCGAATGCAATGGTAAACCGGTGCGGGCTGCTCGCGCGACGTGCGCAACGAGCAGCCCACGCAACAATAAGCCCCGCCTGAGCGGGGCTTCGTCGGGTCATTGAGCGGCCCGCGGCTTACTTCTTGGCATCATCCTTTTTGGACTCGGCCTTGGGAGCGTCTTTCTTGGCGCTGTCCTTTTTGGGCTCATCTTTCTTCGCTTCGGCCTTCGGGGCGTCCTTTTTCGGCTCGTCCTTCTTCACGTCCTTCTTGGGCTCGTCCTTCTTCGCGTCGGCCTTCGGGGCGTCCTTTTTCGGCTCGTCTTTCTTCATATCCTTCTTCGGTTCGTCCTTCTTGGCGTCAGCTTTCGGAGCGTCCTTCTTCGGCTCGTCCTTCTTCGGCTCGTCCTTCTTCGGAGCGTCCTTGGCTGCCGTGGCGGCGACCGGGGTATCCTTCTTTCCGGCGTCCGCCTTCGGGGCATCCTTCTTGCCGGCATCAGCCTTCGGCGCGTCGGACTTTTTGCCGGTATCCCAGTCGATCTTGGTCGGACCGCTTAGGCTGATCTTGCCTTGCAGGTTCTTGTAGGTCTCCGGGCCGATGCCGCTCACCTTCTGGATATCTTCGAGCGACTTGAACGGCCCATTCTTGGTGCGGTAGTCAACGATAGCCTGCGCCTTGGCCGGGCCTACGCCCGGCAACTTGTCCAGTTCCTCCTTCGTAGCCGTATTGATGTTGACGGCCGCGAGCGCGAAGCTCGCAAACAGGCAGGTCGCGATGAAAGCCAGCAGTTTCTTCATGGTGTTTCCTCTCTGAATCTCCGGTTGCTCGGCAGTTGGGTTCGACGCATCGTTATGGAACTGTAGGCCACGTGGCGGGCGCCAATGCGGCCTACAGGGTGGCGGTTGAACGTTTGGATTCTAGGCTGGTTGACAGCGGCGCGAAAGGTGCCATCGTCAGCCGCGCCTATCTCCGCCCATCGCCTTTCGGAAGCAGCGTGACCACGAGCGTGATGATGGTGAGCGGAACGACGAAAGACAACATCACATGCGAGAAGACGTCGAGTGCGGCGTGCGACTGCGAAGCAAGGATCAGATAGGCGACATAGGCGACGTAGTAGAGAAGGAATACCGCGCCCTCCCAACGCGCGATCTCGCGCCCGGTCACGAAAACGGGGAGACACGCGACCGCCACCACGAGCATCACCCACAGATCGAACCGCAAGGCGGCATCCGGAACCTCCAGCCCCGTACCGGAAGCGAAAGCGGCCAGACCCAGACAGCCGAGGATGTTGAAGACATTGCTGCCGACGACGTTACCGACCGCGATGTCGCGCTCGCCGCGCACGGCAGCCATGACCGAGGTCGCAATCTCGGGCAGCGAAGTGCCGGCGGCGACCAGCGTAAGGCCAATTACCAGTTCGCTGACACCTAGTGCGCGGGCGAAGGTGACCGATGCGTCGACGAGCGCATCGGCGCCGAACACCAACAGAGCGAGCCCGGCCACGATCAGAAGCAGTTGAACCGGCAGCAGGTCATCCCATGAACGGTCGGCCGAAGGCGCCGAGTGCGAGGCTGCGTCGCCAGGTTCGTCGGGCGACATGCACTGTCGGGATGCCTGCCGAGCCTGAACGAGCAGAAACGCGGTATAGCTCAGCATTGCGGCCAGCAATATCATTGCATCGGTGAGCGAAATGCGGCCATCCAGCGCCATCGCTGCGAACAAAAGCGAGGCACCAATCATTATCGGGACCTCTTGCCGTACCAGCTGGGTGTCGACGGCGAGCGGCGTGATCAACGCGGCGAGCCCGAGGATCAAGAGCACATTGAGGATGTTGGAGCCGATGACGTTTCCGATGGCGACGTCGGTCTGCCCACCCCAGGCGGCGCCAACCGAAACCGCAACTTCCGGCGCACCCGTACCGAAGGCAACGACGGTCAAGCCTACGACCAGCCGCGATACGCCGAACGCACCGGCGAGACGTGAGGCGCCACGGACCAGTGCTTCCGCGCCGAGAACGAGAGCAATCAAGCCGGCGAAAAATTCCAGTGTCACCATGGTTGCAAGGATACGTTCACGCGCTCGAATGGCGCCGCGCGACCGGCACGCTACCCGCGGGATCAACTGCGAACTGCGGCCGGGTGCGGAGGAAGTAGATAGGCGAGGGGGGCGGCACAGCGCAACACAGCAGATGGCCCAGCGCAGTAGTTTTTCAACGGCCTGCTAACCGAGGCCGGAGAGGCCTTGCACGTGTCGCGGCACACGCGGCGCCACGGCGGTCAACAACTCGTAGCCGATAGTGCCCGCGGCTTCCGCCACTTCATCCACCGGCAACTGGCGCCCCCAAAGCTCGACCCGCGTTCCAACGGTCGCGAGAGGCAGGTCCGTCACGTCTACCGTGATCTTGTCCATCGAGATGCGTCCGATCAGGCGAGTGCGCTGGCCGCCCACGATGACCGGTGTGCCGGTCGGGGCATGACGTGGGTATCCGTCTCCATATCCGGCCGCAATCACCGCGATGCGTTCCGAGCGGCTCGCGACATAGGTGCCGCCGTAACCGACGGCATCGCCCGGTGAAAGGTGCTGAATGGCGATGATCTCCGTCGTGAGGGTCATGGCCGGCTCAAGGCCAAGCGACGCAGCTGGCCGTCGTATATGACCGAACGGGGTGGCGCCGTAGAGCATGATGCCCGGGCGGATCCACTGGTCCTCGACGCGTCCCCAATCGAAGCACGCCGCCGAATTGCACAGACTGGTCGGAAACGGCAATCCCTGTGTCGCTTGGCGGAAGCGTCGAAGCTGCTCCAGATGACCGTCAGGCTGATCGGCACAGGCAAAGTGCGTCATCAGTGTGATTTCGCCGACCGTCCCATGGCTGGTTAGCCGCTGGAGCAGGTCACGCACGCGGTGGAGTGGAAACCCCAGGCGGTTCATGCCCGTGTTGAGCTTGACATGAACGTCCACCCGCCTTGGCAGGGACAAGCTCTCGAGCATCGCCAATTGCTCTTCGCAATGCACGACGACGCTCAACCGATGTTCGCTCGCGGCTTGCCAGTCGAGTCTCGAGAAACAGCCCTCGAGCAGGAGGATCGAACCGCGCCAGCCCATGTCGCGCAGCGCGATCGCCCGATCGAGCTCGATCAGCGCGAAGCCGTCGGCTTGGGCGAAGCCGGTTCGCGCGGCTGCGAGCCCGTGCCCGTAGCCATCGGACTTGACGACGGCATGTAAACGGGCCTGTGGGGCGAGCATGCGCGCGCGCTGCAGGTTGTGCGCCATGGCGCGTGCATCGATCGTCGCGAGAATCGGGCGGGGCATCGGTGAGGCGTCGTGTCGACCGCTTGCGCGGGATCATCGTCGTGTCGGGAAGGGCACCTATACTATTCGAGCGAATATGCGGATTGTCCGCGCGAACTTGGCAGCAGCGGCGCCATCCGTATCGCATCAGTAGGCGGCTCCGATCGGTCAGGCATCCGAGCCACCAAAAATCAGGGAGGACGTGATTCAACCGGCGGATACGGGGCAGGCGGAAACCCGATGGGGGCGCCTCAAGAAGTGGTTCTGGCCGATCCTCGGGATTATTGCCGTCTTGTGGTCGCTCGACCTTCTGTACCGCAAACTGCAGAAGGAGGTTGCCACCGACCCGGCCGTCCGCAGACTGCTGGACGAGGGCGGTTTCTTGAGCGATCTGAAAGTGATCGCTCTGGCGATTGCTGGACGTTTGGGCGAGATTCCGCTCTCGGGGTACCTGCTCGCGGGCGCGGCCACGCTGGTCGCCTACGGTGCGCTCGCCTGGTACGACCGCATTGCGCTGATCCACCTGCGGCGAGAAAAGGGCATCTCGTGGGGCTACATCGCCGTTTGCTCCTTCGTGACCTACGCACTGGGGCACAACATCGGTGCGTCAGTGCTCTCCGGCGGCATGGTCAGGCTGCGTGCCTATACCGCAAAGGGGTTGACTGCCGGCGAAGTTGCCATTCTGGTGCTGATCTGCACCTACACCTTTGTCTACGGCACGCTGATGCTGCTGGGCTTCGTGCTGGCTTTCGAGCCGCAGATCGTTGCGCCGCTCGGACAACTCATTCCGCTGCTTGCACTCCCAGAGGCTGCCGTTCGCATGATCGGGTTCGCGCTGATCGGGGCGTGCATCTTCTATGTCGTAGGTTCTTGGCTTCACCTGCCTCCGCTCAGAATCGGCAAGCTGGAGATTCTTTACCCGCGCCTGCACGTCGTCGGCCGGCAAGTGATCGCCGCGCCGCTCGAACTGATCGGCGCGGCCGGCATCATCTATTTCGCGCTGCCGGCGGAAGGCAATCCGGGGTACTTCATCGTGCTGGGGGCGTTTCTGATTTCTTTTTCGGCGGGACTGCTGTCGCAGGTGCCCGGTGGCGTCGGCGTCATGGAGGCCGTCTTTCTCGCTGTCATGCCTTCGATGGCGCCGACTGCCGTCGTGGCTGCTTTATTGATTTGGCGGCTTCTCTATCTACTGCTGCCGCTCGCCCTATCGGTGCCCGTCATCCTCTACTTCGAGAAACAGCAGCTCGGCCGTGCCGGTGCATGGTCGCGACAACGCGATTGAACAGGGCGGCGAACGAGATGACGGCTGGTGCCCCCGGGGGACCGATTCAGTTCGGACGGTGCGGTAGGGACGTGGTTGGGTGAAAACGCGGGTGAGAAGGGGTAGGCCGTGCTGGGCTCGATACCTGCGACCAAGGGACTGAGGCGGGCGGGTACGCGCTGCGGAGCAGTGCGCCGCCGAAGGGCCTCGGCCCTGCATGGCCGAGGCCGAGTCCCCTGCTGCCGCGAAGCGGCTGGGGACGCGGTCGATTAAGAACGCGGGTGAGAAGGGGTAGGCCGTGCTGGGCTCGAACCAGCGACCAAGGGATTATGAGTCCCCTGCTCTAACCAACTGAGCTAACGGCCCCCTGTGCGGGTTGATGCTTCGTTACCCGCCTCGTCGTGTGCATGTCGCACACGTCCTCGGCGGCTGCCTCGCCTGAACCCGCACAGGCGAGGTGGGGTTGATGCTTCGCCACCCGCCTCGTCGTGTGCATGTCGCACACGTCCTCGGCGGCTGCCTCGCCTATCCACTGATATGTCTTCGGTCGCTGCGCTCCTCGTGCCCTGCGCTTCATCCCGCTCACTGATTTCTTCAGCGTTTCCCTAAACGACGAAGCCTTTCAGGCGTTCGGAGCGACTCGGGTGCCGCAGCTTGCGCAGCGCCTTCGCTTCGATTTGGCGAATGCGCTCCCGGGTGACGTCGAATTGCTTGCCCACTTCCTCTAGCGTGTGATCGGTGTTCATCTCGATGCCGAAACGCATGCGAAGCACTTTGGCTTCACGCGGGGTCAGGGTATCGAGAACCTCCTTGCACACCTCGCGCAGGCTGTCCTGAACGGCTGCGTCGATGGGCGTCAGCGTCGTCGTGTCTTCGATGAAGTCGCCGAGATGCGAGTCATCGTCATCGCCGATTGGGGTTTCCATGGAGATCGGCTCCTTGCTGATCTTCATGATCTTGCGGATCTTGTCTTCGGGCATGTCCATCACTGCCGCGATTGTGGGCGCATCCGGCTCCTGTCCCGTCTCCTGGAGGATCTGGCGCGAGACGCGGTTCATCTTGTTGATCGTCTCGATCATGTGCACCGGGATCCGGATGGTGCGTGCCTGATCGGCAATGGAACGCGTGATGGCCTGGCGAATCCACCAGGTCGCGTAGGTCGAAAACTTGAAGCCGCGCCGGAACTCGAACTTGTCCACCGCCTTCATGAGCCCGATGTTGCCCTCCTGGATGAGGTCGAGGAACTGCAGGCCGCGGTTGGTGTACTTCTTGGCGATAGAGATAACCAGGCGCAGGTTGGCCTCGGTCATCTCTTTCTTGGCCTTGCGTGCCTTGGCCTCGCCAGAGGACATCTGTTTGTAGATCTCCTTGAAGTCGGCCAGTGGCAGCATGACCTTTCTCTGCTTTTCGATCAGCGCCTCTTGTTGCTCGACGAGCGCTTGCCGGTTCTTCGAAAAAGACGCGCTGTAGGGTCGGTCGGCCGCGATCTCACGATCGACCCACTTCAGGTCGAGCGCGTGCTCCGGAAACTGCCGGATGAAATGGTCACGCGGCATGCCGCATTTGTGCACCATCAGCTCCTGCAGTTTGCGCTCGCGGCGGCGAATGTCCTCGATTTCGTTGCGCACCGAGTCGCACAGCTGCTCGACGATCTTTGCCGAGAAGCGGATGTCCATCATTTCCTGGGTGAGCTTCTTCTGTGTCCTCAGATAGCCGTCAGACTTGTATTCGCCGCGTTCGACGTGCGCAAGCAGCTTGTGGTGGAGCTTGCCAATCGCTGCGAACTTCTCGAGCGACATTGCCTTGAGCTTCGCGAGCATTTCAGCCGAAAGGGCCGCGCTGGCGGCCTCATCATCACCCTCGTCTTCGTTCTCTTCGTCGCTTTCCTCATCGTTGCCCGCGGCCATTGGCATGGAGGGCGCGGGCTCTTCGAGTCCGGCCAGGCCATCGACGACGTCATCGGCGGGGATTTCGTCCTTTTCGATCCGGTCAGCGAGAGCAAGGATTTCGGCGATCGTCATCGGGCAGGCCGAGATGGCCTGCACCATGTGCTTGAGGCCTTCTTCGATGCGCTTGGCGATCTCGATCTCGCCCTCGCGCGTGAGCAGTTCGACCGTTCCCATCTCGCGCATGTACATGCGTACCGGGTCGGTCGTACGGCCGAACTCGTTGTCAAGTTGTGAGATCGCCTGCTCGGCTTCTTCGGCGACGTCATCGGCAACCTGAACTGCCGTCTCGGTGATGATCATCTCCTCGGCGGTCGGTGCTTCGTCAAACACCTTGATGCCCATGTCGGTGATCATCGCAACCACGCTTTCGATCGCTTCGGCATCGACCAGATCGTCGGGCAGGTGGTCGTTGATCTCGGCGTATGTCAGATAGCCCCGATCCTTTCCAAGCGTAATCAGCTGTTTGAGACGCAGCCGTCGGGTCTCGGCGTCGACGGTTGGCAGCGGAGCCAATGCCTCGAGCAGTGCCTGCTGCTTCTTCTCGAGCTGAAGTTGTTTGCGTGTCTTGGGCTTGCCGGTGAGCGGATTGATCTCGACCTTGACGGGCGGTTCGGGAGCGGCCGCTTGCCCATTGGCCTCCGAAGAATCCCGCTTGGCCTTGGCCGCGCTGGCGGCTGCGCCGGCCTTCCCGACCGCCGACCTGCCGGCTGATGAGCCCGGGATCACCCGGTCGAGGGCAGACGCCTTGGTCGCCTTGGCGACATTGACTGCGGGCGATTGGGACGGCACTTTCGCGGTCGTGGCGGCGGATGACCGGGGCGCCACCTTGCCCGCAGTAGGCTTCGCAGCGGGGACGGTCTTGGGCACTTTCTTGGATGCCGACTTCGCGTGTGCTTTCGTTGCCGTTTTGCCGGACGCTTTTGCCGCTGGCTTGCGTGTCGAGGCCGGCTTGCTCGGCCGAGTGGTCGTGGCTGCCGAGTTAAGACGGTGCTTGGGCTTGACGGTATCGGCATTCGTGCCCGCAGGAGTGGACGCAATTGTCTTGGCGCGTGCGCTTCCGTCGCGAGTCTTCCCGCCGGCACTGGTGGGCTTGGTCGCCTTTGCCGACTTCGCCGCCCCGACAGTCAGCGCTCGTTTGCGCGTCGCATGGGACGTGGCACCGCTTGCGATTGCCTTGCCTGTGACAGCGCCAGTCGAGCGCGTCCGCTTGGCTGCTTTGCCCGCGCGGGCGGATTTCGGCGGTGCCGTGGGTGTCGCCTTGCGCGCGGCACGTGCCGCCCCAGATTTGGCAGCAGGTTTCGAGGCCGATTGGCCCGTTGATTTGCTGGTCGCCTTAGTCGAGGACTTGACCGGTTTCTTCAAAGCCGTCCTTTGGGACGCCTTTGGAGTCGACTTGGGGCGGGACGGTACGACATGCTTGGATTTGGCGTTGGCCATGGACTGGATTCTCCTGCAGGACGTCGGGCGTGTGGCGCTTTTGGCACCCGCGTGGACCCTTCATCATGAAAAGCTGTTAGCGAAGTTCCCTGTCGTCACCCGCTCGACGGCTTGCCGAACGAGGCAGGCTCTCTGGTTCCTCGCCGCCATCTCCGCAGATTCGAGCCCCGCCAAGAGCGGGCGCTAGCATCAGTATTACTGGCTGCAAAGTACGACTGACGCATCCCGGATACGCTGGAGGCGTCTTGCCCGAGGCGTGGCCCTGGCTGCGTCAGATGAATCGCAGAAGTTGGTGATCGGCGCGGAGCTTTTCGATGAATCAAGGGTAACCTTTGATTGTATCTCGACGCTCGCGATTCTGTGGCGGTTCACCGTCGGCACATCGGCGCTTGCGCGTTCCCGGACGCCTTCTGCCTGCGCTCAGTCTGTCATTGGCGGCGAGACCGCGGCTCGCCACGGTTACGCGCGATTCGACGCATGATGTTCCTGTGGCCGACTGGGAAGGCGCACCATGGCTGCCTTCGGGAGATCGGCCGATGCGGGCCTTCTGTCATGGGCATTTCCATCCGGTCGAATTTTGATTTTTGAGCAGAGCGTTGCAGTTTCGATTCCGCGGGCGGCATTCCGTACGGACGATGGCGGGCCTGTGTGCGCATGTCCGTGCCGGCGCGGGTTGCAGGCCGGGGCCCATGGTTCGGGCGCCGGCACGGCCGCCGCGGAGTGATCGATGTTCGGCGGTG